>Ga0129310_1000044_pt1 | contig 164583 bp, 158 predicted proteins | sample Go1ome_2_FD_94433 | JGI IMG/M metagenome (GOLD analysis project Ga0129310, IMG submission 94433) | Western lowland gorrila individual fecal microbial communities from Wisconsin, USA - Go1022A metagenome | ecosystem: Host-associated > Mammals > Digestive system > Large intestine > Fecal...
GCCGTGCGGATTTGGAAAACAAGCTCCTGATGGTGGACGACGATATGGATATGAGCGCCCTGCCCAAGACCAACTATATCAAATCCATCGTCACATCTGAGTGCAAGATGGACATGGAGCGCAAGGGCGTCCAAAGCTATCAGAGCCAGCTTTATGTGCGCTTTCTCTGCTTCGGCAACGGTGCGCTGACCGCCTTACACGATAAGTCCGACGGTTTCTTTCGCCGCCAGATCGTGCTGACCACCAAAGATTGGCCCGCAGGCAGAGCAGATGATCCGTTTCTGGTGGACAAGCTGCTGCGAGAAAAAGAGGGTATCTTTCTCTGGTGTCTGGAGGGGCTGCACCGGCTGATCGGGAACAACTATCTCCAATCCCTTCAACAGTTCATAGAGTTCGTCCAGCTCCTTTTGGGATAGGGCCTGCTTCTGGGTCAGGGAGCTTACCATCAGGCTCAGGCTTCCCTGATACACCCGGCTGAGAAAATTCCTGGTTTCCCCCAGGGCGGCATCCTCCCGCATCAAAAGGGGCGAGAACACCTTGGGGCCTTTCTCTGCCGGCAGGCTTTCCAGCGCGCCCTTGTGCTCCAGCCGGCTCAAAAGGGTAAGGGCGGTGCTCCGGTTCCAGCCGCAGCGCTCTTCCATCTGCCGGGTGACCTCCCGCCCGGTGAGCGGCCCCGCCTCCCACAGGCACTCCATAACGCTCCATTCTGCCTGCGTCAGGCCGATCTGCTTTTCTTCCATCTGCTTCCCTCCTTTGTGTTTACTTTTGTAAACACATTGCATCAAAAGCAGTCTGCATCTGTCAACACATCATATTTGTACAGGCGAATTTTTCCCTGGGAAAACCGCCTTGGAGAAAGGGGCAAAAAACTAAAGGCATGGCGGCCGGGCAGACGCAAGATCCGCACACCGAAAAAAGGCAGCGTAATATATCCAAAAGCAGCACGCCTCACAAAGAAAAAAGCGGCGCAGGCAATCCCAACAAGGGGTTGCCTTTTGCGCCGCTGCCTATACGCTTACAAAGCCTGATATAAAAATTTTTAAGGAACCAGGAATGCCCAAAATCACGGGCAGCCCTTCCTTCCCATATTCCGGATGTATGTGTTAGTTTATGAGTGTCTATGCATGTTTATGGGACGGGGGATTCTTCCCCGGCCCTGTTTTTTAACAAAAGAAAAAACCGATATCCAACGTCTTTCAGTTGAATATCGGTTTTAGGTGGAGCTGCTATCCAGATTCGAACTGGAGACCTCATCCTTACCAAGGATGCGCTCTACCGACTGAGCTATAGCAGCGAATGGCGACCCGGATCAGGCTCGAACTGACGACCTCTAGCGTGACAGGCTAGCGTTCTAACCAACTGAACTACCGGGCCTCATTTGTTTGGTTTGTTGTGAGTGTCACTCGCAACGCTGTTTATTATACGGGATGGATCGCATTTTGTCAACAACTTTTTTAAATTTTTTCCAAAAAAGTTTTTTGTTTTTTCCGGCCCTTTCCTCTTGACAAAAGGCCTCTTTTTTTGTATCATATGCAAGTAGCCTTTTTAGGGGTATAGCTCAGCTGGTAGAGCAGCGGTCTCCAAAACCGCGTGCCGAGGGTTCGAATCCTTCTGCCCCTGCCAAGAAGCCATGCGGTTCGCCGCATGGCTTCTTTTTTTGTTTCTGCGGGCCCGCCCGGGTATCTTCCCGGCCGGGCCCTTTTGCGTTTATTCCCACAACAGCAGGCCGGCGCTTACCTGGCGGCTGTACAAATCCAGGCCCTCCCCGGCGGCCCGGTGGCTGTCGGCAAAGCCGAACCGCTGCCCAAAGCCGAACACATCCGCCCCCGGGGCCCAGGTCTGGCTTATCAGTTCTTCCAGCTCCTTCTGCACCTGGGCTTCCAGCTCCCCGGCCCGGCGCTCCTCCCCGGTCTTGAGCCGGACAAAGGCATCCAGGCTCAGGCTGAGGGACCAATCCTTGCCCCCCTGGATCCGGTAGGTGATGAGGGCCGGTTCCAGCTGGATCCGGCTGCCGCCCTCCCCCTGCCAGACCACCGAGTGGGTCTGCCCGTCCAGAAGGGCCGCCAGGGCTGCCAGGTTGCCCTCCCAGAGCCGGGGCTCGGTATCCCCTTCCCGGTAGAAATCCAGCCCCTGGCAGGTGAGCAGGCCTTTTTCCCCTTCCCAGGCCAGCAGGGGCACCAGGGCAGGGCTACCCTGGCTGCTGAGCCGGTAGGCATAGGCCCGGTAGCTTCCCTCTTCCTCCAGCCGGGAAAGGCCCGCCGTCAGGGCCTGCCAGTCGGTATCCTCTTTTTCCAGCAGAGCGGCCTCGGCCTGGTACTCATACACCCGCAGGTTGCCGCAGCCCCGTTCCGGCTTTCGCCAGAAAGCCGAGGCCTGCCGGACCCCTTCCCGGCCGGCGTTCCCTTCCAGCAGCAGATACTCGCAGTGGCCGAAGTAGAATTTTCCTCCCGCCTGCTGCTGAATCTCTTCCAGCGCCTTGCCCTCGTCCTCTGCCCCGGCCGTGAACAGGCTCCACTTTTCCTCCGATTCCCCCGGGCCCACCGAGCGGCAGAGCAGCCCCAGCCGCACCGTCTCGCCGGGGGCCTCCAGCACGGCCTGAACAATCCAGGAATCCTTTTGTGAGACGTCCCGGCATCCGGCCAGGCTCAGGGCAAAAAGGGCCAGAAAAGCCGCCAGCAGGGCTTTCAGCCCGCCTTTTTTGTTTTGGGCCCCATGAGATACAATACCGCCGCCAGCCATAAGAGCGCCTGTTCCCCTCCCCGCAGATAGTTTTCCGGGCTGCCGCTGTACAGGAAAGCCGAGCCGGCCAGGGTCAGCCCGCCCGCCCACCAAAGGCAGGAGCCAGGCAGCCCCAGCCGGCGGCGCAGACGGGCCAGCCAAAGGGCCCCCAGCACCAGCCGGCTGTAAAAAAGCAGCAGCAAAACCGGCATATACAGAATATCGAACCGACGGAACACCGACAGAAGCCCCAGGCGGGCCGCGTCGAAGGCGCCTCCTTCCTCCTGCCAGATGAGGGCCGCCAATACCCACAACAGGCTCTGGGCCGCCCATATCGTGCCCAGGTACCGGCCGCTTTGGGCCAGAAAGCCGGGCCTGCGGCCCTCTTTTTCCGCCCAATAGAGCAGTTCCGGCAGAAAGAAGAGGGCGCTGCCCGCCGCACCCGCCAGGGCCCCGGCCTCAATAGGTTCGTCGGGCAGGTTGGTGATCCGGCACTGCCCCGCCAGGGAGAAAAGCACCAGCACCCCCTCCCCGGCCGCCAGCCAGAGGGCCACGCTGCCGGCCCGGTAGGCCGCCCTCTCCCCCCAATACACGCCCCAGCCGGCCGCCAGCAGGGCCAGAGCCCCAAAGATGAGCAGGTCGCTGTCCTCATCCGCATAGAGGGTATAAAAGCGCCAGCCCTCCTTTAAGGTGCGCATCAGGGCCAGCAGTACCGCGGCCCCGGCCAGGGCCCCATACAGCCGCCTGCCCCCCGGCCTGCGGCCGGACAGAAGGGCCAAAAGGCCCCAGAAACCCAGCAGGGCCAGGCCCAGGCCCCAGATCCTCTCCCGCAAAGGGTAGGCCGAAGCGGCCCCGTAGCCCCAGGAAAAAAAGACCTCGGCAAGGGAGGCCGCCAGCACCAGGGCCAGGGGGGAGGGTTGGTTTTGGGCTGCTTTCTCCATCTTACTTCTCCATCTCTTTCAGGTCATAGGAACTTTCGTTGAGGGCCGGCCAGGAAAACCGGAGCAGGCCATCCCGCACCGCCCCCCGGCGCAGGGGCAGAAAGGGATAGGCAAAGGGGTATTCCGCCTCCCCCGAGCCGCAGACCGACAGGATCAGCACCATGAGAAGGGCCGAGAGCCCCACCGGCCCGAACCAGCCCCCCGCCAGCAGGAACAGGATCCGCAGGATGGTGATCTGCTCGTAGAGGGAGGGCAGCACGAACATGGAGATGGCCGTAAAGGCGGTGACGATGAGCACCGGGGTACTGAGAATGCCGGCCGCCACCGCCGAATCCCCGATGAGCAGGGCCGAAAACAGCCCCACCGTGTGGCCGATGGGCTTGGGCAGCCGCAGGCCCGCCTCCCGGATGATCTCCAGCATGAGGGTGACCAGGACGACCTCCACCATCAGGGGCCAGGGGGTGGATTGCTCCGCCCCCAGCACCTTCATCATCAGCGCCTGGGGCAGGATCTGGGGGGCATACTGGGCGGCGCAGACATACACCCCCGGCAGCAGGATGGACAGAAAAAAGGCCCCGTATTTCAAAAGCCGGAGAAAGCTGGCAAAAAAGGCTTTCTGGGCGTAGTCATCCAGGCTTTGGAAATGCTCGGCAAAAAAATAGGGCAGGATGAGGGCGAAGGGGCTGCCGTTCACCAGCAGCACCACCTTGCCCTCGCAGAGCTTGGCGCAGGCGGTCACCGGCCGCTCGGTATACCCCACCCCCTGGAAAAGGCTCCACCGGCGCTTTTGCAGGTAGGGGGTGAGATAGCTGCTGTCAAACAGGACCGGCAGCCGGGCATTCTGCAGCCGGCGGCGCACCTGGTCCACCAGGCGGCGGGGGGCATGGAGGGGGGAATAGCAGAGGGCCACCTCGGTCTTGGTGCGCTCGCCCAGCTGCAGAATCTCCATATTCAGCCCGCCGCCCCGCATCAGCCGGCGCAGAAGGCCCATATTCACCCGTACCAGGTCGGTAAAACCCTCCCGGGAACCCCGCATATTCCCCTCCCCCGAGGGCTCCTGCACCGCCCGGTGGGTCATGCTCTGGGCGGCCAGGCAGATGGCCCGGCTGCAGCCCTCGATAAACAAAAGGGCAAAGCCCGCCGTGAGCCGGTTCATGGCGTCCGAATAAGTGGCGGCCAGCTGGGGCTCCACCGGCAGGTCGGTGCGGGTAAAGATATACCGCAGCAGGGCCTCGCCGCTGGGCTTGGGGCCCTCCACCTCGGCAAGGTATTCCAAAAGCATCACCCAGAGCTTTTCGGTGCTGGCAATGCCGTCAAACAGACAGACCGCGCAGGGCACCCCCTGGATTTCCAGCTTCTTTGAATAAAAATCCGCCGAGCCGCCCACGCTCTCCTTCAGCCGGGAAATATTTTCCCCGGCATGGGGCGAAAGTTTTTCCTCCATCCCGTTTTCCCTCTTTTCATGGTTTTGACCGGAAAGGCGCCCGCCATGCTGCTTTTGTTTGCCCGCACGGCTCTGGTATACCTGCTCATCCTGCTGCTTATGCGCTTTATGGGCAAGCGGCAGCTGGGGGAACTGCAGCCCTCGGACCTTACCTCCACCATCCTGATCTCCAACCTGGCATCCATCCCCATCGAACAGCCGGAACTGCCCTTCTGGGCCAGCCTGACCCCCATCCTGCTCATCGCCTGCCTGGAGATCCTGGTTTCCTGGGTGGGCATCCACTGCCGGCCCCTGGGGCGGCTGCTCAGCGGCAAGCCCATTCCGGTGATCCGGGGCGGACAGATCGATCAGGACGCCCTGAAACAGCTCCGCTTTTCGGCCGCGGACCTGCTGGCCGCCCTGCGCGCCAAGGATATTTTTTCCCCCGAAGAGGTGGCTTATGCAGTGATCGAGACCGACGGGGCCCTGAATGTCTGCAAATCCCCCCAGGCCGACACCCCCACCCGGCAGGACCTGGACCTGCCCTGCCCGGAGAATTTCCGCCCCACCCTGCCCTTTGTGGTGAACGGGGAGGTGCTGGCCGACAACCTTGGCTGGTGCGGCCACGACCGGGCCTGGCTGGACAGAATGCTGAAGAAAAAGGGGCTGGAACTGGGTCAGGTTCTTCTGGCGCTGGGAGATGATTCCGAAAATCTGACCCTGATCCAAAAAGAAAAGGCCTCCGCCCAAAGGCGGTGACCCGTCAAGATACAGATATAAAATACAAGCATCACAAGGAGGCGTTTGGATATGCGGCGTTTTGCGGCCGCGGCGGCCCTGACCCTTGCCTGCCTGGCGGCGGTGATCTTTGCCTGCCAGTGGACGGACCGCTGCCTGGGAGAATGGGAGGACCTGCTGGAACGAACCCGACAGGCCGCCCAGCGGGGCGACCTGGAAGAGGCAAGGCTGCTCACCCAGGCCCTGAACCGCTCCCTGGAAGAGCATGAGGCAGGCCTGACCCTTTTGTTCCGGAAGGATTTCCTGGCCAACCTGAAGTCCAGGTTCCGGGAAATGGAAAGCTATCTGGCCGCCGAGAGCGACCAGGACCTGCTCAATTCGGTGGCCCAGGCCGAGATCCAGCTGGAACTTTTGCAGGATTTATTTTTCGGAATTTTTTGAGCGGTTGTCCAGCATTTCCTTCAGTTCATCCATGAAGGTGTTCAGGTCACTGAACTGGCGGTAGACCGAGGCAAAGCGCACATAGGCCACCTCATCGATCTTTTTCAGTTCGGTCATGGCCAGTTCCCCGATATAGGCGGTGGGGATCTCCCGGTCGTAGGAGCTGAGCAGCTTCTGCTCAATGTTGTCCACCGCGTTTTCCAGCATTTTATAGCTCACCGGCCGCTTTTCGCAGGCACGCAGCATTCCGCCCAGCAGCTTCTGCCGGTCGAAGGCCTCCCGGGAGCGGTCCTTCTTGACCACCATCAGGGGCACCGTTTCCACCACCTCATAGGTGGTGAACCGCTTCTTGCAGGCCAGGCATTCCCGGCGGCGGCGGATCTTTTCCCCGTCCTCGGTGGGGCGGGAATCAATGACCTTGGAATCGGCCTCTCCGCAAAAGGGACATTTCATAGGGCTGTTTCCTCCTGTTTTATATGGTTTGTTCCTTCAGATAGTCAAGGGCGTCCTGCAGTTCTTCCTCGCTGCCGAAATCTCCCCGGTAAAGCTCGATCACCCCGTTGGCGGTGCAGCCGCCCTCCCGCAGGTAGCGGAAAAAGCCCCGGAAGTCGAAATCCCCCCGGCCAGGCAGGGCGCTCAGGCACTGGTCGGTGCGGTCGCTCAGGTGCAGGTGGCAGATATTTTCGGGGCCCATGGCCTCGGCCATTTCCCGGATATCGCAGCCGAAACGGCGGCACTGCTTGAGGTCCAGCACAAAATGCAGGGGCCGGTCCGCGTACTGGCGCAGGGCCCGGATGCTGGCCACATCCCCGCTCTGGCAGCGGTCCACATTTTCCTGGGCCACCGTGATCCCAAACCGCTCCCCTTCCTCCACCAGCCGGCCCAGCCGACGGGCGTATTCCTGCAAGGAGACCGCCTTGGCGCGCATATTGCCGTGAAAGACCAGGATGGAGGCCCCCAGCAGCCGGCAGGCCTCAAAATACCGCCGGTACAGGGCCAGGCCGTCCTCAAACCGGTTTTCATACTCGGAAAAGAAGAGGAAGGGTTCCAGGGCGCTGGTAAAGGGATGCACCGAGAGCACCCGCCTGCCGTACTGCCGGGCACAGGCATCCAGCCGGGCCAGATAGTCCGGGTCCAGCTCCCGGAAGGTGTTCAGGAACACCTCCGCCGCCGGCGAGCCCGCCGCCAGTGCCTTTTCCAGGGAAACCAGGGTGTTCTGGGGATAGTAGCAGGAGGAGGAAATGCCGATCTCCATAAAGCCGCTTCCTTTCCGTTGGTACAAAACAAGGCAGAGGCACGGGGGGAAATCCTTCCCCGTGCCCCTGCCTTTGAATCATTTGGCCAGTGCCTTCTTGTCTTCGCCGCCCTTCCGGCCTTCCCACCAGCTCCACAGGGAGGTGGTGAGGAAGAGGGAGGTGTACAGGCCGGAGATCATGCCGGCCAGCAGGGGCAGCGCGAAGGTGAGGATGCTGTCCACATCATAGAGCACCGAGATCACGCAGATGATGGCAAGGGCCGCGCAGGTGGTGATGGTGGTGTTCATGGTACGCCAGAAGCTCTGGCGCACGCTGGTATTGATGAGCTGGACAAAATCCATCTTCTTGCCGTAGAGGCTGCGGTTTTCCCGGATGCGGTCGTAGATGACCACCGTGTTGTTGATGGAATAGCCCAGGATGGTGAGCATGGCCGCAATGAAGTTGCCGTTGAGGGGCACGCCCATCACCACAAAAGCGCCAAAGACCACGATCAGGTCGTTGACCAGGGCCACCACCGCAATGGCGCCGGCGGGCAGGCCGCCGATGTTGCGGAAGCGCACCGAGATATACAGAAGGATCAGCACAATGGCTGCCGCCACGGCCACCAGGCACTTGTTCAGGAACTCGCCGCCGATGGTGGGGTTGACGTTGCTCATTTCCAGCTGCTGGAAGTTGTTATCCGGGCAGGCGGCCTGCAGCCCTTCGGTGAGCTGGGTCATCTGCTCGGTGGTCACGGTGGAAACACCGGGCATGGAGATGGTGAGGGTGTTGGCGCCGGTGGCCATGTTGGTACCGGTCTGCAGGGTGACGCCGCTGCCCAGCACCTCGCTCACCGCGCTGTTCACCGCGGCGGAATCGGCCTCGCCCTCATAGCCCATGGTGATGACGGCGCCGCCCTTGAACTGGATATCCAGGCTGACGCCCTTCACCGCGGTCATGACCAGCACGGCGGCCACGATGCAGATCGAGATGCCGAAGAAGACCTTGCGCTTGGCCACATAGTCCCGCAGGGGCTTTTCCTGCTTTTTGGCGGAAGGCGCGCCGAACAGCCATTCCTTGCGCAGGAACTTGATGCGGGAAGCACCCCGCAGCATGATGCGGCAGAGCAGCACCCCGAACAGGAAGTTGAGGATCATGCCCACCAGCAGGGTGTAGCCGAAGGAATAGATGGTGCCGGCGGTGGAGGGGCCGAAGGCAAAGAAGAGCCAGTGGAGCAGCTTTGCCATCAGGCTGTCGGAGGTGCCGAAGGCGCCCATCAGGATGACGGCCACGATGATGGTGGTGACGTTGCCGTCGATAACCGGGATCAGGCCCCGGGCGAAGCCGGCGCTGAGGGCGCCGTCAATGGTCTTGCCGTTTTTCAGCTCTTCCTTGATCCGCTCGGCGGTGATGACGTTGGCGTCCACACCCATGCCGATGGCCAGGATGATACCGGCGATACCGGGCAGGGTGAGGGTAAAGCTGTTGAACACCCCAAAGTAGCCCGAGATGGCCGCCAGGGTGCCCGCCACCTGGCCCAGCAGGGCGATGGAAGCCACAAAGCCGGGCAGCCGGTAGGCAAAGGTCATGAACAGGAAGATGAAGGCAAAAGCCAGGCAGCCCGCCAGCACCATGGCCTTCAGGCTCTGGCCGCCCAGGCTGGGGCTGATGGTGGAATAGCTCTCGGCCGAGAGGGCAAAGGGCAGGGCGCCGGAATTGATCTGGTTGGCCAGAGTGGTGGCGCTTTCCTGATCGAAGCTGCCGCTGATGATGGCCTTGCCGTCGGTAATGGCCTCGTTCACCGAAGCCACGCTGATATTCTCTTCATCCAGCCAGATGCTGATGGAGCCGCCCTCGGCGCTCAGCCGGGAGGTGGCGTCCGCAAAGGCCTGGGCGCCCTCCTCGTTCAGCTCCAGGGAAACATAGAACTCAGAGGCTCCCCCCTGCTTGACCGGGCCGTAGCCCACCGAGGCGGATTTTACCTGGGCGCCGTCCAGGATCAGTTCGCCGTCCGCCGTGCTGCCTTCCCGGAAGGTCATGTAAGCGGTGGTGCCGATCTCGTCAATGGCGCTCTGGGGGTCAAACTCCTCCTCCCCGCTCTTCCAGGGGAAGCGGACGATGATCCGGTCCTTGTTATAATCGGTGTATACCTCGCTGTCGGTGATGTTCAGGCTCACCAGACGCTTTTCGATGACCAGCTTGGCTGCGTCCATCTGCTCGTCGGTGGCGTCAAAATCGCCCTCGGGCATAAAGGTCACGTCCACACCGCCCTTGATGTCGATGCCGAACCGGATGTCCGAAGCGCCTTTCACATAGGTGGTCATTGTGTCGCCGTACTGGCTGCGCACACCGAAAAAGGCGGTGTAGGCAAACGCCAGGATCAGGCCGGCCACCACAAAAAACTGCCAGGCCTTGCCTCTTTTCTTCATTGGGGAACCTCCAAACTTAACACCCGCCCCATGGCGGGCAATTTCAGGGCCCGCCTTTGGCGGCGCGCCCTGCCTGTGCCCCGCCCTGCCCCAAAGGCGCGGAACAAAGCGCGGCACACTAAATGATTATAGTATACTTTGTCCACCAAAACAAGTGCTAACTTGCATTTACAGCCCCCGCCGGGGCAAAAGAAGGGCGCGGGCAGGGGGTTTGCTCCCCTTTCCCGCGCCCTTCTTCACTATAATAGGTATATATAAGAGCTTACAGCATCCCGAAATGCTCCAGCAGGATCTTGAGGCCCAGCAGGATCAGGATGATGCCGCCGGCCAGCTCGGCCTTGCTCTTGTAGCGGGCGCCGAACACGTTGCCCGCCTTGACGCCCACCATGGACAGCACGCAGGTGGTGACGCAGATGATCAGGCAGCCCACAAAGGTGTTGGCGATGCCGCCCGCCGCGCCGGGCAGAATGGCCACCGGCACAAAGGCAAAGGTGATGCCCACGGCCAGGGCGTCGATGCTGGTGGCCACCGCCATCAGGAACATCTCCTTCACGGCCAGGGTGGCGTTCTCCTCTTCCGCTTCTTCCTCACCGCCGAAGGCTTCCCGCACCATATTAAAGCCGATCAGGCCCAGCAGCACGAAGGCGATCCAGGGGGCAATGGCGGTCACATACTGCTCGAACTGGGCGCCCAGGATATAACCGATGAAGGGCATCATACCCTGGAACACGCCGAACCAGGCGCCCACAATGAGTGCCTTGCCCCAGGTGAGCTGGCGCATGGCCAGGCCCTTGCAGATGGCCACCGCGAAGGCGTCCATGGACAGGCCCACCGCCAGGACAAGCAGGGTGAGCAGATTGATCGTTTGACTCATTCCCTTCCATCCTTTCCAGCTTTCCGACAAAAAACGGCAGGTATGCTCAACCATACCTGCCGTTTTGGATTCCTTTACAGAAAAAACAGACGCATGTATAGCGAAGCACACTATACACGAGTCTCATCATTCAAGACAAGCCAGGCCTTGTGCCAGTATGTTGACTTGCCGCATGGCCCCGAAAAACGGGTATGCCGATTACTCCCTCATGACGGTTCATACCATATCACAAACCCGGGTTAGTCGTCAATAACCCCAAAAAACTTTGTAGCTTTTGATGAATTCCTTCCCCGTATGGCGGGAAAGTTCTGCGCAATCCTCCCTTTTGAAAAAATCCTTCCCCCTTCCCCTTGACTTTTGGGCCGGCTCTGGTAAAATACCATCAGCAAATTTATCTAAAATATTTTAGGTAAATGCGCTGAGATATTGTTTTGAAAACTACCTGAAACGAAAAGGAGACTGCATCATGGATTTTGAGAAGGTAAAAGAGATCATTGTGGACACCCTGAGCTGCGACGCCGACAAGGTGACCATGGAAGCCAACCTGTTTGACGATCTGGGCGCCGACAGCCTGGACGCCGTGGAGCTGAACATGGCCCTGGAAGACGAGTTCGGTTTTGCCATCCCCGACGAGGAGCTGGGCAACATGAAGACCGTGGCCGACATCTTCAACTACCTGAGCAGCCACGCCGAATAAGCCCCCGGGGCCCCGCCCTTGGCCTTGCAGTAAAAGGAGGTAAACCCTTGATCCGCCTTATCAAGCCTATTCTCGACACACCCAAGCAGAAGGCTTTTGAATGGAAAGCCCGCCGCGAGGCCAACGGCACGGCCCAACCCTGGCAGGAGGCACAGTTCTTCACCTGCCCCAAATGCCAGCGCCGGGCCACCCGCGCCAACTGGAGCGAGCATCTGTACGTATGCCCCAACTGCGGGCATTATCAGCCCATCGGCGGCTATTACCGCCTGAGCATGATCCTTGATCACGGCAGCTTCAAGGAGCTGAACGAAAAAACCACCGGCAGGGATTTCCTGCATTTTCCCGGTTACCCGGAAAAGCTCTCCCTGCAGCGGCGCAAGACCGGCCTTTCCGAGGCTGTGGTCACCGCCACCGGTAAGATCCACGGCATCCAGGTGGTGGCAGCCGTGCTGGACAGCCGGTTCTTTATGGGCAGCATGGGCACCGGCGTGGGCGAAAAAGTGACCCTGGCGGTGGAGTACGCCGCCGCCAAAAAGCTGCCCCTCATCATCTTCAGCGCCAGCGGCGGCGCCCGGATGCAGGAAGGCATTTACAGCCTGATGCAGATGGCCAAGACCAGCGCCGCCATCGCCAGTTTTTCCGCCAAGGGCGGGCTGTACATCAGCTACCTGACCCACCCCACCACCGGCGGCGTGACCGCCAGTTTTGCCAGCCTGGGCGACATTACCCTGGCCGAGCCCCACGCCCTCATCGGCTTTGCGGGCCCCCGGGTGATCGAGCAGACCATCGGCCAGAAGCTGCCGGCCGGGTTCCAGCGCAGCGAATACCTGGAAGAACACGGCTTTGTGGATAAGATCGTACCCCGCAGCGAGATGCGGGAGACCCTGGCTCAGATCCTTAAGCTGCACACGAACGGAGGGAAACGCCTGTGATCCGTGATATTTTAAAACAAATCGAGGAAGTGGACGCCGCCATCGACGCCCAGCAGGAGCCCCTCACCGACGAGGACACCGCCCTGCGCAGCGCCCTGCTGCTCAAGCGCAGCAACCTGCTAAACGAGTGCCGGGAGCTTTCGGCCGAGGACAAGGTGTTCCTGGCCCGGCATCCCCGCCGGCCCAAGATCGACGAGTACATCCATGCCCTGTTCACCGATTTCTTTGAGCAGAAGGGCGACCGCCAGTGCAAGGAAGACCCCAGCATCCTGGGGGGCATCGCCCTGTACAAGGGCCTGCCCGTGACCGTCATCGGCCACCGCAAGGGCAGCGACCTTGCCAGCAACATGACCTACAACTTCGGCATGCCCGGGCCCGAGGGTTACCGCAAGGCCCTGCGGCTGATGAGGCAGGCCGAAAAGTTCGGCCGGCCGGTCATCACCTTCATCGACACCCCCGGCGCCTACCCGGGCATGGAGGCCGAGGCCAGAGGCCAGGGCGAGGCCATTGCCCGCAACCTGGCCGAGATGAGCCAGCTCACCGTGCCGGTGATCGCGGTGGTCACCGGCGAGGGCAGCAGCGGCGGCGCCCTGGCCCTGGGCGTGGCCAACAAGGTGCTGATGCTGGAAAACGCCGTATATTCGGTGCTGAGCCCTGAGGGCTTCGCCAGTATTCTTTGGAAGGACGCTTCCCGCCATGGGGAGGCCTGTGAGATCATGAAGCTCACCGCCCAGGACCTGTTCGAGTTCCATGTGGCGGACGAGATCGTGCCCGAGCCCCTGGGCGGGGCCCAGCTGGATCACGGCGCCCTCTTTGCCTGCCTGGACGTGGCCCTTACCAAGAATCTGGCTTTCCTGAGAAAATTCAGCGGCAATACCCTGGCCGCCCAGCGATATAAAAAATACCGCCAGATCGGGCAGTAAGAGGAGTTCTATGAACGGATTGAAATTGTTGGCCACCGGCCGGTGCCTGCCGGCGGCGGCCGTTACCAATGAGGATATGCGCCGCTATGTGGATACCAGCGACGAGTGGATCACCACCCGCACCGGCATCCGCCAGCGGTACTTCTGCGCCGAAGGGGAAAACGCCCTGACCCTGGCCAGCGGCGCGGCCCGCCAGGCCCTTGCGGACAGCGGCATCCCCAAGGAAGAACTGGGCTGCGTGGTCTGCGCCACCGTTTCGGCCGACTACGCCACCCCCAGCCTTTCCTGCCTGGTGCAGGCCGAACTGGGCCTGCCCGAGGAGATCCCGGTGCTGGATTTGAACGCCGCCTGCTCCGGCTTTCTCTACGCAGTGGCCGTAGCCCGGGGCCTTCTGGCCCAGAACGGCAAAAAATACGCCCTGATCATCGGGTGCGAGGTGCTGAGCCGGCTGATGAACATGTCCGACCGGTCCACCTGCGTGCTCTTCGGGGACGGGGCCGGCGCCGCCGTCTTTGAGGCGGGGCCCGACTTCCCCTTCTATGCCCTGCAGGGCGCCCGGGGGGACAAGGCCATCCTGGCCAACGGCCCGGGCCCCCTGGCCCCCGATCTTTCCATGGACGGGCGGGCGGTCTTCCGCTTTGCGGTGGAGGCCCTGCCCCACTGCATCCAGGGCATTCAGGACCAGAGCGGCCTGAGCCTGGAGGAAATTGACTGGGTGGTATGCCACCAGGCCAACGAGCGGATTATCGACCACTGCGTCAAAAAGCTCAAGGCCCCTGCCGAAAAATTCTATAAGAACATGGCCCGCTACGGCAACACCAGCGCGGCCAGTATTCCCATCGCCCTGGACGAGATGAACCGGGACGGCAAGCTGAAGCCCGGGCAGAAGATCCTCTGCGTAGGGTTCGGGGGCGGCCTGACCTGGGCCGCTGCCCTCTTCACCATCTGAAAGGAGAGCGCGCACATATGAAACTGAACGAACTGCTGGGTACCGAATTCCCCATTATCCAGGGCGGCATGGCCAACATCGCCACCGGCGAATTTGCCGCTGCCTGCTCCAACGCGGGCGCGCTGGGCCTGATCGGCGCGGGCGGTATGAACACCGAGACCCTGCGCCAGTACATCCACACCGCCAAATCCCTCACCGACAAGCCCTTCGGCGTGAACATCATGCTCATGAACCCCTGTGCCGACGAGATGGCCCAGCTGGTGATTGAGGAAAAGATCCCGGTGGTGACCACCGGCGCCGGCAGCCCGGGCAAGTATGTGGCCGCCTGGAAGGCCGCCGGCATCAAGGTCATCCCGGTGGTGAGCGCCGCCGTGCTGGCCCGCCACCTGGAAAAGGTGGGTGTGGACGCGGTGATCGCCGAGGGCACCGAGAGCGGCGGCCATGTGGGCGAACTGACCACCATGGCCCTGGTGCCCCAGGTGTGCGACGCGGTGAAGATCCCGGTGATCGCCGCCGGCGGCATTGCCGACGGCCGTCAGCTGGCCGCCGCCTTTGCCCTGGGCGCCTGCGGCGTGCAGGTGGGCACCTGCCTGCTGGTAAGCCAGGAGTGCCCCATCCATGAGAACTACAAGGCCGCCGTGCTGAAAGCCAAGGACAACGACACCATCGTTACCGGCCGCAGCACCGGCGCCCCCGTCCGGGTACTGAAGAACAAGATGAGCCGGGAATATGTGCGGCTGGAAAAGACCGGCATCGACAAGATGGAGCTGGAAAAGCTCACCCTGGGCAGCCTGCGCCGGGCCGTCTTTGACGGCGACACCGCCACCGGCAGCCTGATGGCCGGCCAGGTGGCCGGCATGTGCCATGAGATCCGCCCGGTTCGGGCCATTCTGGAGGACCTGATGGCAGGCTGCAAGGCCTGCGTGGCAGGGCTGGAAGTCTGATGCGGATCGGGGAGCGGGAACTGGCCCTCCCCCTCATCCAGGGGGGCATGGGCGTGGGCGTTTCCATGGGCGGGCTGGCCGGCGCCGTGGCGGCCCAGGGGGCCATGGGCACCCTGAGCACCGCCGACGCGGGCTATGCCGAGCCGGATTTTGCCACCGACCCCCAGGGCGCCAACCTGCGGACCCTGGAAAAGGAGATCCGCAAGGCCAAGGAGATCGCCCGGGGCGCCGGGGTGGTGGCGGTGAACGCCATGGTGGCCACCCGCCAGTATGCCGACGCGGTGAAAACCGCCGTGAAGGCCGGGGCCGACGCCATTGTAAGCGGGGCCGGCCTGCCCCTGGAACTGCCCGCCCTGGTGGAGGGCTCCCGGGTGGCCATTGCCCCCATCGTATCCAGCGCCCGGGCCGCCCGGCTCATCTGCCGCACCTGGGCCAAGCGGTACCAAAAAGCCCCCGACTTTGTGGTGCTGGAGGGCTGCCAGGCAGGCGGCCACCTGGGCTTTGACTACGAGGAGCTGGAGGCGGGGAGCTGCCCCACCCTGGAAGAGCTGGTGCCCCAGGTACTGGCCGAGCTGAAACCCTTTGAGGCAGAATTCGGCCGGCCCATCCCCCTCTTTGTGGGGGGCGGGGTAGCCACCGGCCGGGAGATGGCCCGGTACACCAAGATGGGGGCCGCCGGGGCCCAGATGGCCACCCGGTTCATTGCCACCCGGGAATGCGACGCCAGCCAGGGCTATAAAGACGCCCTCATCGCCGCCAGCCCCCAGGATATCCGGCTCATCCACAGCCCGGTGGGGCTGCCGGGCCGGGCCCTGAACAGCCCCCTGGTCCAGAAGATCCTGGAAGGGGGCCGGTTGGCCCCCCGCCACTGCAGCGGCTGCATCAAGAACTGCCGCCCCAGCGAGATCCCCTTCTGCATCACCCACGCCCTCATCCAGGCGGTGAAGGGCAACTGGGAGGAAGGGCTCTTCTTCTGCGGCGGCCGGGTAGAGATGCTGAAAGAGATGCTCACCGTACCTCAACTGGTGGACGAGATCATCACAGAATGGAGAAAATACGCATGAAGCTTGCTTTTTTGTACGCCGGCCAGGGCAGCCAGCACGCCGGCATGGGCAAGGACCTGTACGAGGCCTACCCGGCTTTCCGTCAGGCTTTTGAGAGCGCCCAGCTGGATTTTGACCTGAAGACCGTCTGCTTTGAGGACCCGGAGGGGCTCATCAACCAGACCCAGTACACCCAGCCCTGCATGGTGGCCTTTGCCGCCGGCCTCACCGCCGTGCTTTACGGCGAGGGGATCCGCCCCCAGTACGCCGCCGGCCTGAGCCTGGGCGAATACAGCGCCCTGCAGGCGGCGGGGGTGTTCAGCGCCAAAACCGCCATTGAGCTCACCGCCTTCCGGGGCAAGGCCATGGCCGGTGCGGTGCAGGGCCGCCCCTGCGGCATGACCGCCGTTTTGAACCTGGGCCGGGAGGAACTGGCCCGCTGCTGTGAGGAGGCCTCCGATCTGGGGGTGGTGCAGATCTGCAACTACAACTGCCCGGGCCAGCTGGTGATCAGCGGCGACGCCGAGGCGGTGGCCAAGGCCGGGGAGCTGGCCAAGGCGGCGGGGGCCAAGCGGTGCCTGCCCCTCAAGGTGAGCGGCCCCTTCCACACCAGCCTGATGAAGCTCGCCGGCGACGCCCTGCGGGAGAAATTCCGGGAAGTGGAGTTCGGGGAGATGGAGTTCCCCGTCCTCTTCAACTGCCTGGGCCGGGAAAAGGCCCCGGAGGATTCCATCCCCGCCCTGCTGGAAAAGCAGGTGCAGAGCAGCGTATACACGGAGGACACCATCCGCCGGCTGGCCGAGCTGGGGGTGGATACCATCGTGGAGATCGGCCCGGGCAAGGCCCTTTCCGGCTTTGTGAAAAAGACGGTGGGCAGCGCCATCACCTGCCTGCCGGTGGAGGATCTGGCCGGCCTGCAGGCGGCCCTGACCGTACTGAAAGGAGAAGCCCATGAGTAACGAGACCCTTACCCGCTGCGCCCTGGTGACCGGGGGCAGCCGGGGCATCGGCCGGGCCGTCTGCCTGGAACTGGCCAGGGCGGGCTTTGCCATTGCAGTGAACTACGCCGGCAACCAGCAGGCCGCCCAGGAGACCGCCGAGGCCTGCCGGGCCCTGGGGGTGAAGGCGGAGATCTTCGCCGCCGACGTATCCCGCCCCGAGGAGTGCGCCCGCCTGTTTGAAGAGGCGCTGGCCGCCTTCGGCCGGGTGGATGTGCTGGTGAATAACGCCGGCGTCACCCGGGACAGCCTGATCCTGCGCCTGAGCGAAGAGGATTTTGACAAGGTGCTGGACACCAACCTGAAAGGCGCCTTCTTCTGCTGCAAGGCGGCCGCCCGCCCCATGATGAAGCAGCGCTTTGGGCGGATCATCAACCTGACCAGCGTGGTGGGGCTGCGGGGCAACCCGGGCCAGACCAACTACTCGGCCAGCAAGGCGGGCCTGATCGGGCTGACCAAGAGCCTGGCCAAGGAGCTGGCCAGCCGGGGTATTACCGCCAACGCCGTGGCCCCCGGCTTCATCGACACCGACATGACCCGGGCCATGCCCGAGGCGGCCAAGGCCGCCATGAACGGCACCATCCCCCTGGGCCGGCCCGGCCAGCCCGAGGAGATTGCCCGGGCGGTGGCCTTCTTTGCCAGTGAAGAGAGCGGTTACATCACCGGCCAGGTGCTGTGTGTAGACGGCGGCATGGCCATGTGAGGAAAGGACGGATACTTATGGAAAAACGACGTGTAGTTGTCACCGGCCTGGGCGCCGTGACCCCCATCGGCAACACCGCCCCCGAGAGCTGGGCGGGCGCCAGGGAAGGCCGCTGCGGCATCGCCCCCATCACCCAGTTTGACACCGCCGGCTTCAAGGTGAAGCTGGCGGGCGAGGTGAAGGGCCTGGTGGTAGAAGACCACATCGACAAGCGGGAAGCCAAGAAGATGGCCCGCTTTACCCAGCTGGCCATGATCGCTTCGGACGAAGCCTTTGCCGACAGCGGCATCCAGATGGAAAACGAGGACCCGGAGCGCTGCGGCGTGCTGATCTCCAGCGGCATCGGGGGCCTGGGCACCATCGAGGCCGAGCATTCCCGGGGCCTGGAAAAGGGCTTTGAGCGGGTGAGCCCCTTCTTCATCCCCATGGCCATCTCCAACATGGCCGCCGGCCAGGTGGCCATCCGCCACGGCCTCAAGGGGATGTGCAGCTGCGTGGTGACCGCCTGCGCCGGCGGCAGCAACGCAGTGGGCGACGCCTTCCACTATATCCGGGACGGCTACGCCGAGGTGATGATCTGCGGCGGCACCGAGAGCTGCATCACCCCCCTGGGCATCGGCGGCTTTACCAGCATGAAGGCCCTGAGCCAGGCCGAGGATCCCGCCCGGGCCTCCATCCCCTTTGACGCCGAGCGGGGCGGCTTTGTGATGGGCGAGGGCAGCGGTATCCTGGTGCTGGAAGAGCTGGAGCACGCCAAAAAGCGGGGCGCCAGGATCTACGCCGAGCTGGTGGGCTACGCCGCTACCTGCGACGCCTACCACATCACTGCCCCGGCCCCCCAGGGCGCCGGCGGCGCAGCCTGCATGACCCAGGCTCTGAAGGACGCGGGCATTGCCCCCGACCAGGTGGACTACATCAACGCCCACGGCACCAGCACCCATATGAACGATTCCTGCGAGACCGCCGCCATCAAGACGGCTTTCGGCGAGCATGCCTACAAGCTCTGTGTTTCCAGCACCAAGAGCATGACCGGCCACCTGCTGGGCGGCGCCGGCGGGGTGGAGGCGGTGTTCACCGCCCTGGCCCTGCACGATGATTTCGTGCCCGCCACCATCAACTACCAGACCCCTGACCCGGAGTGCGACCTGGACTATGTGCCCAACCAGGGCCGCAGCCAGAAGCTGCGCTACGCGGCCAGCAACAGCCTGGGCTTCGGCGGGCATAACGCCTGCCTGATCCTGAAAAAGTGGGAGGCTTGAACCATGGCGATTCTGGAACATGAGGAAAAACGCACCCTGGATTCGGACCAGATCGCCCAGATCCTGCCCCACCGCTACCCCTTCGCCCTGGTGGATAAGATCACCGACTACGAGCCGGGCCAGTGGGCCAAGGGCATCAAGTGCGTGAGCGTGAACGAGCAGTTCTTCTGCGGGCATTTTCCCCAGAAGCATGTGATGCCGGGGGTGCTGATCCTGGAAGCCCTGGCCCAGGTGGGGGCGGTGGCCATCCTGAGCCTGCCCGAAAACCGGGGCAAGCTGGCCTTCTTTGGGGGCATCAAGAATGCCCGGTTCCGCCAGCAGGTGGTGCCCGGGGATGTATTGGAGCTGGAATGCGAGCTGACCCGCCGGATGGGCCCGGTAGGCATCGGCAGCGCCGTGGCCCGGGTGAACGGCAAGATCGCCGCCCAGGCCGAGCTCACCTTCGCCATCCAGTAACAGGCCCCGGCAGGGCAGCCGGAGAAAAAGGGCCCTTTCCCTCTTGCCCCGCGGCCAAAATCGGCTATAATACTCTATAGCGGGCCGCCGGGGCCCAAAACCACCCGCCGCCTCTGCGAAAGGAGCCTTTTTCATGCTGGATGAAGCTTTTGCCAAAGTGTACACCAAGTTCAAGCTGCATTTTTACAAGCAGGTATTCAACCGCTTTGCCCAGCGGGAGGCCACCCTCACCACCGTGGAATCCTTCTGTATGGAGGTGATCCTGGCCATGGGCTGCCCCACCATCGCCGAATTTTCCAACATGCTGCAGATTTCTACCCCCAACGCGGCCTACAAGATCAGCAGCCTGGTGCAGAAAGGCTATGTGGAAAAGGTCCAGTCCAAGACCGACCGGCGGGAATACCACCTGGTGGTGACCCAGAAATACCGGGATTACTACGCCGGCAGCTACCATTACCTGAAAACCATCATCGACCGGGCCAAGGAGCGCTTTTCCCCCGAGGACCTGGCCAAGCTGGAGGAGATGCTCACCATTGTGAGCGAAGAGCTGATGCCCGAGATCCGGATCAGCCAGAACCCCAGCGACCTGCCCGGGGTGGTGCCCCGGCTGATCTGAGCCCTTTTGAAAAAGCCAAAGGCCGCGCCCCTGCCGGGCGCGGCTTTTCCCTTTGTTCCCCTGCCCTCTTGCCCGGAGCGGCCGGGGCCGGTATAATATAGGGATACCGGCAGCCAGCCGGCGCCGAAGGAGGCCTGTTTTTGGATCGAGTCAAGACCTGGGTGCGGCAGAACCCCCACTGCCTGGCCTTTTGCTATTTTATCTTTTATCTCATCGCCTTTTTCACCCTGGAGGCCCTGGTGGAGCCCCGGTACATCCTGCACAGCCCGCTGGATGATCTCATCCCCTTCAACGAGTGGTTCCTCATCCCCTACTGCGCCTGGTTTTTGCAGATGCCGGGCAGCCTTGCCTATTTTATGTTCCGGGACCGGGATACCTTCCTGCGGGAGTGCTTCCTCATGTTCACCGGCATGACCATCTGCCTGACCCTGTACTGGTTTTTCCCCAACGGGCTGGACCTGCGGGTGGCTTTTGACCCCCACAGGAACCTGCTCTGCGAGCTGGTGGCCCTTCTGCAGGGCTTTGACACCCCCACCAATGTATGCCCCTCCATCCATGTGGCCAGCGCCCTGGCGGTGGATATCACGGTGCAGAAATGTCCCCTTTTCCGCCGCCGGCCCCTGGTGCGGCTGGGCAGCTTTGTGCTGATGGTGCTGATCGTGCTTTCCACCATGTTCTTAAAGCAGCACTCGGTGATCGATGTGTTCTGGGGCATCCTGCTCACCCTGGCCCTGAGCCTTGTCACCTACCACCTGCCCTGGGAAAAGGCCCTGCAGAAAACGCCCCTGCGCTTTTTGTGGGGGCAGAGCGCCGGCCCCAAAAGCACCGCCCGCTGAAAACCGATAAAAAAGAAAAGCGCCCCCAGCGGAAAACCTTTCCGCCCGGGGCGCTTTTTTTGCCGAATTTTCGATTTTTGGGGGCCGGTGCCCGGTTCAGGCCCGTTTTTCCAGCCGCCGGTCGTACCACAGGCAGGCGGCCAGGTTGAAGAAGGAGGCGATGGGCACCGCCAGGCTGATGGTGAACAGGCTGGCCCCGGGCAGCAGGCTGAACAGCCAGGAAAGGGGCACACGCACCAGGAAGGCCGCGGCCAGGCCCTGGAGCATCACAAAGGTGGTGTGCTCCCGCCCGTTGAAATAGCCCAGCATGCAGAACACCGCCGGGGAGATGAGGTATTCCGCCGCGCTGCCCCGGAAATAGCTGGCCGCGGCGGCGATCACCGCCGGGTCATCCTCAAAGATGGAGGCCAGCAGCCCGCCCCAGAAGAAGGTGAGCAGGAAGATGCCGGCGCCCACCCCCACCGAGATCCGGCGGGCCAGGATGAGGGCCTGGCGGGCACGGCCGGGCTGGGCGGCCCCCATGTTCTGGGCCACAAAGGCCGAAAGGGCCGACATAAAAGCCATGGGCACGATGGAAAGAAAGACAAAGAGCTTTTCGGTGATGCCGATGCCCGCCGAGGCGGCCACCCCCAGCTGGTTGACGATGCTGGTGATCATGAGGAAGGAGAGGTTCACCAGGAAATCCTGCAGGGCGATGGGGGTGCCCAGGGCGGCGATCCGCCCCGCCGGCCGCCAGCCCCGGAAGCTGGCCCGGGAAAGGGTGAAGGGCAGCGGGTGGCGGCGGAGATACAGGGCCGAAAAAGCCACGCTGCCCGCCTGAGCCGCCACGGTGGCCAGGGCCGCGCCGGCGGCATCCAGCCCCAGACCCGCCACAAAAACCAGGTCCAGCACCACATTGATGGCGCAGGCGATGACCACAAACAGAAGGGGGCTGCGGGAATTGCCCAGGCCCCGGAACACCCCGCTGATGCCGTTATAGGCGGTGACAAAGATCATGCCGCAGCCGCAGATCCGCAGATAGGTCACCGCCTGGGCCCGGGAAGCCTCGGGCACATTCATCCAGTCCGCTGCCGCCGGGGCCAGGGCCACCGTGAGGGCGGTGAGGCCCAGGGCCAGCAGGGTGAACAGCCGCAGCTGCCCCGCCACCACCCGGGCGGCCTCGGCCTTATCCTGGGCGCCCACGGCCTTGCCCACCAGCACCGTGACGCCCATGGTCAGGCCGGTGACCAGGCCGGTGACGGCCTGCATCATCTGGCTGCCGGTGGCCACCGCGGCGGTGCTGGCCGTGGGGGCAAAGCGGCCCACCACCGCCAGGTCTACCGCGCCGTACAGGGCCTGCAGAAGAAGGGAGAGCATGAGCGGAAGGGCAAAACGGGCCAGCGGCGGCAGGATCGGCCCCTGCAAAAAGGAATTGAGCTGCTTTTGTTGTGCATCCATCTTTGTGTATTCTCCTTTCCCGTACCGGGCACAAAAAAACGCCAACAAGCATACACTTGTTGGCGATAATGTATCAAACGAAGCATCCCCCGGACGCAGGGCCTATTATACCAGACCGGGCAGGCCCCGTCAAGGGGGGCTTGCCCGGCCCGGCGGGAATCTTTATTTCTCGGCCAGGTTGCCGGTGTAGAGCTGGTAATACCGGCCCTTTTCGGCGATCAGGTCGTCGTGGGTGCCCCGCTCGATGATCCGGCCGTTTTCCAGCACCATGATGCAGTCGCTGTTGCGCACGGTGGAGAGCCGGTGGGCGATGACAAAGGTGGTGCGGCCCTTCATCAGCTGGTCCATGCCCTCCTGCACGATCCGCTCGGTGCGGGTATCGATGCTGCTGGTGGCCTCGTCCAGGATCAGTACCGGCGGGTCGGCAATGGCCGCCCGGGCAATGGTGAGCAGCTGGCGCTGGCCCTGGCTCAGGTTGCCGCCGTCGCCGGTGAGCAGGGTGTTGTACCCATCGGGCAGCCGGCGGATAAAGCCGTCAGCGTTCACCCGCCGGGCCGCCGCATACACCTCTTCATCGGTGGCGTCCAGCTTGCCGTAGCGGATGTTTTCCATCACCGTGCCGGTGAACAGGTGGGCGTCCTGCAGCACCATGCCCAGGCTGCGGCGCAGGTCCGACTTGCGGATCTTGTTGATGTTGATGCCGTCGTAGCGGATCTTGCCGTCCTGGATATCATAGAACCGGTTGATCAGGTTGGTGATGGTGGTTTTGCCCGCGCCGGTGGAACCCACAAAGGCGATCTTCTGGCCGGGCTTGGCGTACATGTGGATATCGTGGAGCACGATCTTATCCGGGTTGTAGCCGAAATCCACCCCGTCAAAGACCACATCCCCCTTCTGGGGCTCATAGGTGGTCTCGCCGGTGGCCTTGTGGTAGTGCTTCCAGGCCCAGTGGCCGGTGCGCTTTTCGCTCTCGTGGGGCTTGCCTTCCTGGTCGTAGGTCACGTTCACCAGTTCCACATAGCCCTCGTCCGCCTCGGGCTTCTCGTCCAGCAGGCGGAAGACCCGGTCGGCGCCGGCCAGGGCCATGATGATGCTGTTCATCTGCTGGCTCACCTGGTTCACCGGCATCATAAAGCTCTTGTTGAAGCTGAGGAAGCTGGCAAGGCCGCCCAGGGTGAAGCCGCCCACCCCGCCCAGGGCCAGGATGCCGCCCACCATGGCGCAGAGCACATAGCTGATATTGCCCAGCTGGGCGTTGGCGGGCATCATCACGTTGGCAAAGGTGTTGGCGCTGCTGGCGCTCTCAAACAGCTTGTCGTTCAGCTCATCGAAGCGGCGGATGCTCTCCTCCTCGTGGCAGAACACCTTGACCACCTTCTGGCCGTTCATCATCTCCTCGATATAGCCGTTCACGGCGCCCAGGTCCTTCTGCTGGGCGGCAAAATACTTGCCGGACTGGCCCGCCAGCTTTTTGGAGACAAAGAGCATCAGCCCCACCATGGCCAGGGAGAGCAGGGTCAGGGGCACGTTCAAAAACAGCATGCTGGCCACCACGCTGATCACCGTGATGGTGCTGGAAAAGAGCTGGGGCATGCTCTGGCTGATCATCTGGCGCAGGGTATCCACATCGTTGGTGTAGATGGACATGATGTCCCCGTGGGCGTGGGTATCAAAGTACCGGATGGGCAGGCTTTCCATATGGGTGAACAGGTCGTCCCGCAGCCGTTTGAGGGTGCCCTGGCTCACGTTCACCATCATCCGGTTATAGATAAAGGTGGACAATGCGCCGATCAGGTAAAAGCAGGCCACCCGCCCGATGGCCGCCGCCAGGGGGCCGAAATCCGGGTCGGGGGTGCCCATCATGGGCAGGATATAGTCATCGATCAGGGTCTTCATGAACAGGGTGCCCTGTACGTTGGCCAGGGTGCTGATGATGATAAAGAAGCCCACCGCCAGCAGAGGCAGCCAGTTGTAATGCATCACATAGCGGAACAGCCGCTTTAAGATCAGGCCCGGGTTTTCCACCTTGGGCCGGGGGCCCCGCATTCCTCTGCGGCCGGGGCCGATGGGTCTTGTATTTTCCGCCATCCTCAATCCTCCCCTTTCTGGTCAAAATCGCCGCCGCCCTGGGTCTGGCTCATATACACTTCCCGGTAGATCTCGTTATTGGCCAGCAGCTCCTCATGGGTGCCCCAGCCGTTCACCTTGCCGTCATCCAGCACCAGGATATGGTCGGCATCCTGCACGCTGGAAATCCGCTGGGCAATGATGATCTTGGTGGTGCCGGGGATCTTCTGGGCGAAAGCCTGGCGGATCCTGGAATCGGTGGCGGTATCCACCGCGCTGGTGGAATCGTCCAGCAGCAGGATCTTGGGCTTTTTCAGAAGGGCCCGGGCAATGCAGAGCCGCTGCTTCTGACCGCCGGAAACGTTGGAGCCGCCCTGCTCGATGTGGGTATCGTAGCCGTCCGGCATGGCCTGGATGAAATCGTCGGCCTGGGCCAGCCGGCAGGCTTCCCGGATCTCCTCATCGGTGGCCGCCGGGTTACCCCAGCGCATGTTTTCCTTGATGCTGCCGCTGAACAGTTCGTTCTTCTGCAGCACCATGGCCACACTGTTGCGCAGGGCCTCCAGGTCGTAACGGCGCACATCCTCGCCGCCCACCTTCACGCAGCCCTCGGTCACATCGTACAGACGGGGGATGAGCTGCACCAGGCTGGATTTGGAGCTGCCGGTGCCGCCCACAATGCCCACCGTCTCGCCCGGGCGGATATGCAGGTCAATGTCGGTGAGGACCTCTTCCCCGCCCCTTTTATAGGCAAAGCTCACATGCTCGAAATCGATGCCGCCGTCCTTCACCTGGGTGAGGGGGTCTTCCCCGTCGGCCAGGTCGCTGCGCTCGTTGAGCACCTCCACGATCCGGCGGGCGCTGGCCCGGCTCATGGTGATCATGACAAAGACCATGGAGAGCATCATCAGGCTCATCAGGATGTTCATGCAGTAGTTCAGCAGGCTCATCAGGTTGCCGGTGGTCAGATCGCCCACCACGATCATCTGGGCGCCGAACCAGGAGATGAACAGGATGCAGCCGTACACCGTCAGCTGCATCAGGGGCATGTTGAGGGTGAGGATCTTTTCCGCCTTCATGAACAGGTCCCGCAGCCGGCCGCTGGCCCTTTTGAACTTCTCGTTCTCATAGTCTTCCCGCACATAGGCCTTCACCACCCGGATGGCCAGCACGTTTTCCTGCACGCTGGCGTTCAGGTCATCGTATTTGCGGAAGGTCTCCTGGAAATAGCCGAAGGTGCGGCTCATGATGAAGACCAGGCAGATGCCCAGCACCACCACCGCCACCAGGTAGATGCTGGCCAGCCGGGGGCTGATGCTGAAGGCCATGCACATGGCCACAATCAGGCTCACCGGGGCACGGGTGCACATGCGCAGGATCATCTGGTAGGCGTTCTGCAGGTTGGTCACGTCGGTGGTAAGCCGGGTGACCAGGCCCGCGGTGGAGTATTTGTCAATATTGGAAAAACTGAAGGTCTGGATGTTCCGGTACATGGCCCGGCGCAGGTTGCGGGCAAAACCGGTGGAGGCCCGGGCCCCGAAGCGCCCCCCCATCACACCGAAAAGCAGCCCCAGCGCCGCCGCCAGGATCATCCAGGCGCCCACCACATAGATATGGTGGATATCTCCCTTTTCCACCCCGTCGTCAATGATGGAGGCCATCATCAGGGGTATGATCATCTCCATGATCACCTCGCCGATCATGCACAGCGGGGTGAGGATGGAATCCCGCGCAAATTCTCCGATCTGCGCTTTCAGCGTTTTCAGCATAAGTCTCCTCCCTCTTCTTTGGTTTCGCACGGGGCGCCTGGGCCCGGCCCCAGGGCGCCTGCGTTTTCCATCAGCCGGTCCATCATACTGCCCAGCAGGGCCTGCTCCTGGGGCGAAAAGCCCCGCACCAGGGCCTCGTTGGCCGCCCGGAACTGTTCCCCGATATCCGCCTTGGCCCGGTAGGCCTGCGGGGTGAGCAGGATGCGCCGGCTGCGCTTATCCCTGGGGTCCGTCTCGGTATGCACAAAGCCCTTCTGTTCCATCCGGCCGATCACGCCCAGCACCGTCACATGGCTCTGGCGCAGCCACCGGCTCATGGCCCGTATGTTCACCTGCCTGCCATCCTGCTCGCAGTGGTACAGATAAAACAGCACCTGCGCCTGCGAGGCGGTAAGCTGCCACTGGCGGAACATCTCGTTCATCTGCTGGTCCAGTCGGCCGCTCAGGCACTTGATCTTTGCCCCGAGAGGCAATTCCCGTTCCACGCGCTTCCCCTCCCTTTCTCCAAAATTGGTAGCATGCTATATGTTTGCACGCTAAGCAATTATAAAGAGTAGCTTTGGCTTCGTCAACAATTTTTTTGTGGATTTTTTGTGTACAACAGAGAAAGCCGTTCCCTCCCCTTTCCCCTTGTGCTATACTGTTACCTATATAAGGCCGGGGGCTTGCCCCGGCATGGCGGGAGGTTTTTGTATGGATATACCCGAGAGACTGACGGCCCTGCGCGCCCGGATGGCAAAGGCGGGGGTAACTTTATATCTGGTGCCCACCTCGGATTTTCACGGCTCCGAGTATGTGGGGGAATATTTCAAGTGCCGGGAGTACCTTTCCGGCTTTACCGGCAGCGCCGGCACCCTGCTGGTGGGGGAAACCCAGGCCTGGCTCTGGACGGACGGGCGCTATTTCCTCCAGGCCCAGCGCCAGCTGGCGGGCAGCGGCATCACCCTCATGCGGATGGGGGAGGAAGGGGTGCCCACCCTGCCCGAAAAGCTGGCCGAACTGTGCGGCCCGGGGGCCGTGCTGGGCTTTGACGGGCGCACCCTCAACGCCCGGTTTGTGAACAGCCTGCGCCGCAAACTGCCGGGCCTGGCTCTGTGGTCGGGGCTGGATCTGGCCGGGGAGGTCTGGCCCGGGCGGCCCGCCCTCTCCCAACAGCCGGTGTGGGAGCTGCCCGCCGAAACGGCCGGCCGCACCCGGGCCCAAAAGCTGGCCGATATCCGGGCCGGGATGCGGGCGGAAGGGGCCGGGCTGCTCCTGCTCACCTGCCTGGACGAGATTGCCTGGCTCTTCAACCTGCGGGGGGACGACGTGGCCTGCTGCCCGGTCTTTCTGGCCTATGCCCTGGTGGAAGAGGATCGGGCCCGGCTCTTTGCCGCCCGGGAGGCCTTTTCGCCAGAGCTGACCGCCAGCCTTAAGGCGGACGGGGTGGAGCTTTGCCCCTATGGGGATATTTTTGCCGCCCTGCGGGCCCTGCCGGGGGGCAGCGCCCTCTGGCTGGACAGCGCCACCGCCAACTATTCCCTCTTCTGCAGCCTGCCCGCCGGCACCCATGTGACCGACAAGCCCAGCCCGGCGGTGCTGGCCAAGAGCGTCAAGAACGACGCCGAAATTCAGGGGGAGAAAACGGCCCACCTGTATGACGGCATCGCCCTCACCAAATTCATTTACCGGCTCAAGACCGGCGGGGCCGAAGGGCTCACCGAGCTGTCGGCGGCGGATATTCTGGAAGGATTGCGCCGCCAGCAGCCCGGCTACCTGGGCCCCAGCTTCGAGACCATCTCGGCCTACGGGCCCCACGGGGCGGTGGTGCACTACGCCCCCACCCCCGAAACCGACCTGCCCCTGCAGGCCCGGGGCTTTTTGCTGGTGGACAGCGGCGGCCAGTACCGCACCGGCACCACAGACGTGACCCGCACCATCGCCCTGGGCCCCCTTACCGGCCAGGAGCGGCAGCTGTACACCGCCGTGCTGCGGGGCCACCTGGCCCTGGCGGCGGCCCGGTTCCGGCAGGGCTGCACCGGCCGGAACCTGGACTACCTGGCCCGTGCCCCCCTGTGGGAGAAGGGGCTGGATTACAACCACGGCACCGGCCACGGGGTGGGCTTTCTGCTCAACGTGCACGAGGGGCCCAACAGCATCCGCTGGCGGCCGGCCCAGAACCCCGCCGACGACGCGGTGCTGCTGCCCGGCATGATCACCTCGGATGAACCGGGCATCTACCTGGACGGCCGGTTCGGGGTGCGGCTGGAAAACCTGCTGCTCTGCGCCCAGGCCCAGCGCACCGAATACGGGGTCTTTCTGGGCTTTGAGCCCCTCACCCTGGCCCCCTTCGACCGGCAGGCCATCCTGCCCGGGGAGATGACCCGGGAGGAGCTGGAGCTCCTGAACCGCTATCACCAGAGGGTGTACGAGACCCTGGCCCCCCACCTGAGCCCGGAAGAGGCCCGGTGGCTCCAGGCCGAGGCCCTGCCCCTGTAAGGGTATGCCCCCGGAGCGGTGCCCTTGCCCGCCCCGGCCGCCCCACGCAAAAAAGCCTCCCCGCCGCGGCGGGGAGGCTTTTCATTTGGCTGTGGAAGGGGTACGGGACTCAGACCTGCATGTTCAGGCCCTGTTCGCCGCCTTCCACCTTGTCGAAGGCGTAGTCGTTGCCGGGCAGGATGGCGTTGAGCAGGATGCCCAGCAGGGAGGCGATGGCCAGGCCGGTGAGGCTGATGCTGTAGCTGCCCACCGGGATGGTGATGCCGCCGTAGGCGTTGAAGCCCAGGGCCGACACCAGGATGACCGCCGCAATGATCAGGTTGCGGCTGTTGGTGAAGTCCACCTGGTTCTCCACCACGTTCCGCACACCGATGGCCGAGATCATGCCGTACAGGATGAAGGAGATGCCGCCGATGATGCCGGAGGGGATGGTGTTGATGAGAGCCTCAAACTTGGGGCAGAAGCTGAACAGCAGGGCGAAGCAGGCAGCGATGCGCACCACACGGGGGTCGTACACCTTGGAAAGGGCCAGCACGCCGGTATTCTCGCCGTAGGTGGTGTTGGCGGGGCCGCCCAGCAGGCCGGCCAGGGCGGTGGCGAGACCGTCGCCCATGATGGTACGGTTCAGGCCGGGGTCCCGGATGAAGTTCTTGCCGGTGGTGGCGCTGATGGAGGCGATGTCGCCGATATGCTCCATCACGGTGGCGATGGCGATGGGCATGATGGTGAAGAGGGCGGAAACGAACTCGGGGCTGCCGTCAAAGCGGAACAGGCCCATCTCGCTGGTATGCAGGGGCAGGCCGAACCAGGCAGCCTGGCCGATGGCGTCAAAGTTCACCGCGCCGATGGCCAGAGCCACCAGGTAGGAGACGATGACGCCGATGAGGATGGGCAGGATCTTGACCATTCCCTTGCCCCAGATGTTGCAGACGATGACCACAGCCAGAGCCACAATGGCCAGCAGCCAGTTGCTGGAAGCGTTGGAGACTGCCGAAGAGGAAAGGATCAGGCCGATGGAGATGATGATGGGGCCGGTGACCACCGGGGGGAAGAACCGCATGATCCGCCCTATCCCGAAGGCCGAGATGAGCAGGCTGATCACCACATACACCAGGCCCGCGCAGGCCACGGCGGCGCAGGCGTAGGGCAGCATCTCGGTGTTGGGCAGGGTCTGGTTGCCGGAAGCGTCCGGCAGCATGGGGGCCACGATGCCGAAGCCGCCCAGGAAGGCGAAGGAAGAACCCAGGAAGGCGGGAACCTTGCCCTTGGTGATGAGATGGAACAGCAGGGTGCCCAGGCCTGCGCACAGCAGGGTGGTGGACACGCTCAGCCCGGTGAGCAGCGGCACCAGCACGGTGGCGCCGAACATGGCGAAGGTGTGCTGCACACCCAAAATCAGCATCTTGGGCGCGCCCAGCTGACGGGCGTCAAAGATGCCCTCCGCTCCGACTTGTTTATTCATAGAAAACCTCCTCGCAGGGGCCCAGCCCTGCCTTTCGTATTCCTTGCCCCGCAAAAAAGGCAGCGCCCCCCAACGGCGTTGCCTTTAAAAGGAACATTTTCCTTATCATAGCAGAGCCGTGCCCCTTGCGCAAGGTTTTTGGGGGATTTTTCCCGGTTTTTCCGCTTTTTTTCCGGCCCGGGGCCGCCCCGCTGCCCCCCGGCAGGCGAAAAGTTGTTGCAATCCGGCCTGGGGTATATTATAATAGTGCTGTACGGACAGAGCCGAACTGCGCTGTTCGGCATACGGATGTGGGCCCTGTGCGACAAGGCCCCATGAACCATGTCAGGCGGGGAACCGAGCAGCATTAAGTGGTTTGCCCTGTGCGCCGCAGACAACCTGCATCCGTATGCCGAGCAGCGCAGAGGTTTGTCTGTTTTTTTATGCTTTGAGAAAGGGGAGATCGGCCTTTGTACCGCGCGCTTTACCGCAAATACCGGCCCCGCCGCTTTGAGGACGTGGTGGGCCAGACCGCCATTGTCACCGCCCTGTGCAACCAGGTGCGCACCGGCCATATTGGCCACGCCTACCTGTTCACCGGCACCCGGGGCACCGGCAAGACCACCTGCGCCAAAATTTTTGCCAAGGCCATCAACTGTCCCCACCCTGCCGAAAACGGCGACCCCTGCGGCCAGTGCGAGATTTGCCGGGGCATCGACGAGGGCAGCGTGCTGGATGTGACCGAGATGGACGCCGCCTCCAACAACGGCGTGGACAATATCCGGGACCTGCGGGACGAGACCGTCTACACCCCCAGCCTCTGCCGTTATAAGGTATATATTATAGACGAGGTGCACATGCTCTCCCAGGGCGCCTTCAATGCCCTGCTCAAAATCATGGAAGAGCCTCCCGCCCATGTGGTCTTTATCCTGGCCACCACCGAGATCCACAAGGTGCCGGCCACCATTCTTTCCCGCTGCCAGCGGTACGATTTCCGCCGCATCGCCCCCGAGGACATCGCCTCCCGGGTGGAATGGGTGGCCGGGCAGGAAGGCATCCAGATCACCCAGCCGGCCGCCGCCCTCATTGCCCGCCTGGCCGACGGCGCCCTGCGGGACGCCCTCTCCATCCTGGATACCTGCGCCGGCGTGGGCGGCGAGGTGGATGAGGCCCGGGTGCAGCAGATGGCCGGCGTCACCGACCGGGGCTACCTCTTCGGGATCAGCCAGCTGGTGGCCCGGCAGGACGCCGCCGGCGTGCTGGGCGAGGTGGCCCGGCTGCGCCAGAGCTCGGTGGATATGAAGCGGCTGTGCGAAGAGCTGATTGCCCATTACCGCAACCTGATGCTGGCCGCCCTGCCCGGGGGCGAGGCCCTGCTTTCCGGGGTCAGCCCCCAGGAGGAAGAGCGCTACCGCCAGGAAAAAGAGGTCAGCCAGGAGGACGCCATCCGGGCCATCCGGGTACTGGGCGACTGCCTGGAAAAGATGGGCCGGGGCACAGATCCCCGGGTAGAGCTGGAACTGGCCCTCTTCGGCCTCTGCGGCCCCGAGGCAGCCCCCGCCCCTGCCGCGGCGCCCGCAGCGCCCGGCCCGGCCCCCGAACCCTTCCGCCGCAGCGTCCCGGCCCAGAGCCCGGCGCAGCCCCAGGAAGGCTGGGCTCCGGCCATGCCCTCCCCTGCCCCCTCCGGCCAGGAGAAGGCCGCTCCCCTGCCCTGGGAGGATCCCGGCCAGGAGGCAGGCCAGCCCGCCCCCCAGCCGGCGCCCCGGGAAGACCCGGCCCCTGCCCCTCCGCCGGCTCCGGCCCCCAAAAAGGCCCCCCGGCCCGCCTTCCCCGCCGGCCCCTTTGAGCCCTGGGCCCAGGTGCTGGAATTGCTGCCCGGCCGCAGCAAGATGCTGTTTGCCTACCTGCGCCAGTCCCGCGCCTATTTTGACGGCAAGCGGGTGCTAATCGACGGGGGCGACACCTTCCGGGATTACATCCGGGCCGACAAGGACGCCCAGAACCTCATCAAGGACCTGATCCAGGAGGTAACGGGCACCCGGTGCCCCATCGGGCCCTACCAGCCCCCCCAAACCGAAGACGCATCCCCCGCCAGGGACCTGGAAGCTACGGTACAGCATCTCCAGGCCCAGGGGGTGGAAGTGGTCATAGAAGACAAATAAAGGAGTTTTTGTATGAAAGCGAGAATGCCCCAGGGTTACGGCAAGCCCGACATGAACAGCCTGATGCGCCAGGCCCAGAAGATGCAGGAGCAGATGAAGGCCAAGCAGGAAGAGCTGGAAGCCACCGAGTACACCGGCAGCGCCAGCGGCGGCCTGGTGAGCGTGGTCATGACCGGCAAGCACCAGGTGACCTCTGTTTCCATCAAGCCCGAAGCGGTGGACCCGGATGACATCGAGATGCTGGAGGACCTGATCGCCGCCGCCGTCAACGATGCCTGCCGCCAGGCTGACGAGGCCGCCGAGACCGAAATGAGCAAGCTGACCGGCGGGATGAACTTCCCCGGCCTGTAATTTCAGAACATTCAAGGAGATTTCCCCATGGCACAGAGCGCCGCCGCTCCCCTGGAGCGATTGATCGAGCAGTTTACCAAGTTCCCCGGCATTGGCCGCAAGGGCGCCACCCGGATGGCTTACCAGATCCTGAGCATGTCCCCCGAAGAGGCGGCCCAGCTCAGCCAGGCCATCGAGGACGCCAAGACCCAGCTGCACCGCTGCAAGGTCTGCCAGAACTACACCGAGGAGGAGCTTTGCCCCATCTGCAACTCGCCCAAGCGGGACCGGTCGGTGATCTGCGTGGTGGAAAATCCCCGGGATATTGCCGCCTTCGAGCGCACCCAGGAATACCAGGGCCTGTACCATGTGCTGCACGGGCTGCTCTCCCCCATGGACGGGGTGGGCGCTGAGCAGCTCTGCGTCAAGGAGCTTCTGGCCCGGCTGGGGGACGACACGGTGAAGGAGGTCATCATGGCCACCAACCCCACCGTGGAGGGCGAGGCCACCGCCATGTACCTGGCCAAGCTCATCAAGCCTCTGGGCGTGCGGGTCACCCGGCTGGCCTACGGCCTGCCGGTGGGCTCCAGCCTGGAATTCACCGACGAGACCACCCTGTACCGGGCGCTGGCCGGCCGCGACGAATTGTGAGCCCCTTCGATTGACAAGGGCTTGTAAAACGGCTATACTGATAATCCGGTACAAAGCGCAGAAGGAGGTGGCAGAATGCCCGAAGGCGCGAAGATCATTACCCTGAACCGTCAGGCGCGGCACGAGTATTTTGTCATCGAGACCCTGGAAACCGGCATCGAGCTGGTGGGTACCGAGGTCAAAAGCCTGCGCGCCGGCACCGTCAACCTGAAGGACGCCTGGGTGGATGTGGAGGACGGCGAGCTCTGGGTCAAAGGGATGCACATCAGCCCCTACGACAAGGGCAACATCTTCAACCGGGACCCCTTGCGGGAACGCCGGCTGCTGGCCCACAAAAACGAGATCCGCCGCCTGTTCCAGCAGGTGAAGCTGCAGGGCTACACCCTGGTGCCCCTCGCCCTCTACTTCAAGCGGGGGCGGGTCAAGCTGGAACTGGGGCTGTGCAAGGGCAAAAAGCTCTACGACAAGCGGGCCACCGCCGCCGCCCGGGACGCCAAGCGGACCATCGACCGGGCTTTAAAAAGCCAGAACCGTTAATTTTTGAGCTACTGACGATTGCAGTTTTTCTTTTTCCTGGGGATGTAAAGGTTTCGACGGGGAGAGGAAAGCGCGAGCAGCGGGTAGTGGTGAGGGAAACACTATAAACTCCTTCAAAAAAATCAACTGACAATCGTAATCAGTTAGTCGCTGCCTAATTATAGGCGGCTGTCCTGCCCACCTTAGTACCGAGTGGGGCCAGGGCATCATTTAGGTACTGAACGTGAGCAGCCCTAAGCTTTGCGGGCGGCCATGACCTCATGAAGCTACCAATGCGTCGGCTTGTTCGCCGGCCTGGCGCAAAGGGAATGCTGCAGGCGGACTGCACCCGGAGATACTCTCGCGGACTTCTTTTCGGACAGGGGTTCGATTCCCCTCATCTCCACCAAAGTAAACAAAACCTGCGTATAACAATCGTTATACGCAGGTTTTGTTTTTTTAATTTGCCTCGCTATTATTCCTTTTTAGAATGCTAAAGATGTTATTTCAATGTCAATGTCTATTTTTATGTTATACTGATATAAAGGCAGGAAGCATTGCCAAATTAAAATCTGCAAAGAGGAATACTATATGGCTGAAAAAATGTTTTCAAAAGACATGAGACTTAATAGTTGCATGCAAACAGTCTTACCCCAACATGATGAATTATTGGATACTCTCCACCACTTAGATGTTATGACAATAGGACGAAATGATCGTATTTTTTGCAATTCATTTATCAAGGAAGCTATACGTCTACTAATCAATGCTGTCTTCTTGTATGAAGATGGATATTTTGATTGTGCATTTTATTCCGTTAGGCAAGCCGCTGAGACATGCAATAATATGCTATATATAGCTAATAAAGGAACTTCTGCATTAAAACAGTGGGATAAAAAAATCACTTTCCCATGAACGGCCAGCTGCTGTCTCAATTATCCCAAATCGATACATTTTACTCTCAGATTCGAGAAAATCTTTCTGTTTTTTTGATTCATATAAAGAAGCAACGGCAAAGAGTAACAAAATTATTCACAAGCAAGGATTTGATACATTTTATTTAACGCATCTAAGCCCTGTATATGGTATAAATATTGACAAAGAAAAAGAAAATAAGTTTTTTGGGAAATTTATAATCGATACTATATGTTTGGTAATTATTCTATATATAGTAGTTGACCCTGTCAGCCTTGTTTTATCAGACGAAAAACTCACTATGCATTTCAATTTTGACCCTATATCCGAACCAGCAGACATGGAATTTTTGTACAAATACTTAGGTTCTGATATAGATTCCAAAATCAAATCTACTGCGTATTTTCATGAATTTAGCCAACAATTTTTAGAAAAGGAAAAAATGCTTCCAGCAACATTTGATGTTGTGCGAAATCAATTTTTTGACTTAAAAAATCTGGAAAACATCAGCTCCCAGAAACATTTATTGAGTTTCTATGAAATGCTAATATTGGATCTATTATTAGCAAATATTCCAGTTATTCATGTTTATCCAGGTTGTTCCATATTGAAATATACTGCATCAAATTTAGATTGCACTCAATCCAATACATGGTCACCACCAGGTTATAAAAGCCTTAAAATCTTTCAACAATCACCGCCCATTTTCAATTCGTCCTATCACACTATTTTTAGAAGCATCCTCAAGGGGCCAGAAGGAAACTGGTTATTGGAACACATCATTCCGTTTGCTCCCAAGGAAATAAAACAAATAAAAGATATATTCAGCACGTACAATGATTTTTATAACACACGGACGCAGGCCTGGCTTGAATATCTAAAAACAGTAAAGCAGTAATGAAAATCCTTCCTTTTTATGCCGTCCGCAACACTCAAAAATTGCGAAGGAGAAACTCATGAAAAATTTCTTGCAGCCCTGCTGTATACCGTTTTTTCGGTTATTTTAGGCGTTTTGGCGTTTATTCCAAATAAAAGGCACTCTTCTTTCCCCGATTTCCGTTTCGGGTATCACAACAGCGATATCATGCACAACAGAGAGCAATGGGAGCGCGCCAATATTCTCGCAGGAAATTTGTGCGCCCTGTTTGCGGCTCTGGACCTTCTGGTTTTTGCTGTTTTGTATTTTGCGCAAGCAGGCATGGGAACAACCCTGGCGGTATTCTTTGTCTATTTCATTTTTTCTGTCATTGCGGTTTTGATTGTTCCCGCACAGATTGCCAAAAGGCAATAGTTTCTTTCATCCATCGCATAACGCCCGGGGGCCAAGGTGCTGTATACCTTGACCCCCGGGCTTCTCTTATTATTTGGTATTTGGAATTTCAGATTTTTGCCTCGCTGCTTCCGTTTTTCCGGGCAGGTTTGACGTTCACATCCGGGCGGATAGCACCCTCGATCTCGCCGTGTTCCCGCTCAAAAGCCTGGATATTTTCCCTAATCAGCACCAGAATATGGCTGTTGAGGGAGCGCCCCGGCCTTGCGCCGGGGCTTTTTTGCCGCCGGGCCACGGGGATACCCTCCGCCATTGCCCTGCCGGGCCGGCCCGCTTTTGGGGCTATTCTGCCCCGCCGGGGCCTTTTTCACTCTTTTGGGGAGGTAAAAGAGCGGTACTGGGAGAATCCTTCGGAAATTTTGCGCTTCTGCCCTTGACAGGAGCGGAGGCAATATGTATTATTATATTAATTGTTTAATACAATAATACATTAGTACAATTGGCTCCGCTTTTCCGGCCGGTTTTCCAAAAAATTCCCCGAGGGCTGCAGGAATCCCCCTGCCTGCCTCGTTGGAATACCAGAAAACCGCCGAAAAACGGCAGAGGGGGCTTGACCTTCCCCTTGACGGAAGGAATACCCTGAAGGCGGGCCGGCCGGTGGGAGGTACTTTTCCCCGGCATGGCCGCAGCCGGAAAATACCGGACAGATCCATCACAGAAAACCAAAAAAGGGAGACAGACGAAAATGGCAAAGATCAAAACGTTTCTGGGCAGACATAAAAAGCTATGCGTCCTGCTGGCCGTACTGGCGGTACTGTACCTGGGCTATAACCTGGTGCTGAAGCCACGGGCTGCCGCGGCAGCCGCCGAGACCCAGGCCACGGTGCAGACCCTGACCCTGGAAAAGGGCGAGATCCGCTCTACCCTGTCGGCCAGCGGCACCATCACCAGCGGCACCGTATGCGAGGTGAGCACCACCCTCACCTACCCGGTGGCGGAGCTGAAAGTGGAGGTGGGCGACCGGGTAAACGAGGGGGATGTGATCGCCCTTCTGGACACCGAGAGCCTGGACGCGGACATTGCCACCCACCAGAAGGAGCAGAACGCCTCGGCCCAAAAAGCCCAGATGGCAGTGGACCAGGCGGCCCGCCGGCTGGAGGACGCCAAGAACAAGAAAAAGATCGATGAGGAACGCTGGGGCGAAATGGACGAGGATTCCTGGAACGACCTGCTGCGCTCGGACAGCCTGGCCATTGAGGACGCTCAGGATGCTTTGAACGGGGCCATTCTTGACCAGCAGAGCCAGAGCAGCAACGAACTGCAGAAGTTGTACCAGAACAAGGCGGACTGCACCATCACCGCCCCCAAGGCCGGGGTGATCACCAGCCTGACCAAGGTGGGCGGCACCGGCAGCATTGCCACCATCGAGGACCCCGCCCAGCCCCTGCTGGAAGTGAGCATCAAGGAATTTGACATCAACCGGCTCAAGACCGGCCAGGCCGTGAACATCACCACCGGCGCGCAGGATACCTTCTCGGGCACGGTAAGCCGCATTGCCCCCAAGGCGCAGGAGAACAGCAGCGGGGAAAGCCTCTTCCCGGTGCAGATCCGCTTTTCGGATGCCACCGAGGCCATCAAGCTGGGGATGAGCGCCAAGGCCCAGATCGTTCTGGATTCCCAGGAAAACGTCTTTGTGGTGCCTCTGGCCGCCCTGGGCACCGACCAGGAGGGCAACCCGGTGGTTTATGCCAAGCAGCCGGACGGCAGCTTTGAGCCCGTGCCGGTGACCACCGGGCTGGAAAGCGATTTTGAGGCCGAGATCAGCGGCGAGGGGCTGAGCGAAGGGATGGAGATCCAGAGCCTGGCCCCGGAGATGGGGGAATAAACCATGACCCAAGCCATGATCCAGATGCAGGGCATCAAGAAGCGATATTATGAGGGCAAGCCCAACGAGCTGGAGATCCTGCACGGCATCGACCTGCAGGTCTACCCCGGGGAATTTGTGGCCATCGTGGGCGAATCCGGTTCGGGCAAATCCACCCTGATGAACATCATCGGGGCGCTGGACCGGCCCAGCGAGGGCAGCTACCTGCTGGACGGGGTGGATATGCTGAGCCTGAAGGACGGGCGGATGAGTGAGATCCGCAACAAAAAAATCGGCTTTGTGTTTCAGAACTTCAACCTGATCGGCCGGCAGAGCGCCCAGAAGAATGTGGAGCTGCCCATGCTGTACGCCGGCCTGCCCGCCCGGCAGCGGGCCCAGCGGGCCATGGAGCTGCTGGAACTGGTGGGGATGGAAGAACGTGCCCGCCACCAGCCCAATGAGCTTTCCGGCGGCCAGAAGCAGCGGGTGGCCATTGCCCGGGCCATGGCCAACGACCCGGCCATCCTGCTGGCCGATGAGCCTACCGGCGCCCTGGACAGCCAGACCAGCCGCACCGTGATGGACCTGTTCCACCAACTGAACCGGCAGCAGGGCAAAACCATCGTGCTCATCACCCACAGCCAGGCCCTGGCCGAGGAATGCCAGCGGATCCTGACCCTGGTGGATGGGCAGATCATCGGCGAACGGGCCGGAAAGGAGGTGCCCGCTCATGCTTGACAATATCCAACTGGCTCTGGCCAGCCTGCGGGCCAACAAGATGCGGGCCCTGCTCACCATGCTGGGCATCATCATCGGCATCGGCTCGGTGATCGCCATCGTCACGGTGGGCAACTCCCTCACCGCCACGGTAAACGAGAGCCTGATTTCCATGGGCGGCAACAACCTGCAGGTAGGCGTGGAATACCGCCCCGACGAAAACGGTGAATACCATTACTCGGTGAGCATGACCCAGGAAGACCTGCTCAACGATGATATGCTGGAGGCTTTCAGCCGGCAGTTTGAACAGCAGACCCGGGCCATCGTCCTGCGGGAATCCATGGGCGATACCGGCCAGGCCCAGGACGGCCGGCTCTACGCCAACGTGCGGCTTACCGGCGTGAACGACGGCTTTTTTACCGCCGAGAAGGTGGATCTGGTGGCGGGGCGGCCTTTCCGCACCCAGGATTACCAGGGCGCCCGCCGGGTGGCCATTGTGAGCGACCAGCTGGTGGACAATATGTTCCAGGGCGATATCGAAAAGGCCCTGGGCCAGACCCTGGAAGTATCCCTGAAGGAAAGCGTGGAGTCCTTTGCCATCGTGGGGGTATACCACTACCAGCCTCAGGGGCTGTTTTTGGGCGGTACCCCCACTGCCACCAAGGACACCACCACCGATCTGTACATGCCCATCTACACCGAACAGCAGATCAACGGGGAGAGCGGCCACTACTACAGCTATTTCGAGCTGGTGCCCCAGACCGGCGTGGATTCCGACGCCCTGGTCCAGCGGATCCAGAGCTTTTTTGAAAAGAGCTTTTACGGCACCAACCAGCGGTTCATGGTGAAGGCCTACAACCTGCAGAACGAGATGGAATCCATCACCAGCGTGCTGGACACCATCAGCCTGGCCATCGGGGTGATCGCCGGCATCAGCCTGTTGGTGGGCGGCATCGGGGTGATGAACATCATGCTGGTTTCCATCACCGAGCGCACCCGGGAGATCGGCGTGCGCAAGGCCCTGGGGGCCCCTGCCGGCGCCATCCGCACCCAGTTTATTGTGGAGGCCATGGTCATCTGCCTGGTGGGCGGAGTGCTGGGCATTCTGGCAGGCCTGGGGATGGGCGCCATCGGCGCTTCCCTGATGGGCAGCCCGGCCCGGCCCAACCCCGGCGTGATACTGGCAGCGGTGGGATTTTCCATGGCCATTGGCGTGTTTTTCGGCTATTACCCCGCCAGCAAGGCCGCCCGCATGGACCCCATCGAGGCCCTGCGCTACGAATAAACGTGGTTTTATCCTTCCGTTTTCTTCTGTTTCCTATGTGAAAACGCACAAAAGCGGCCCCGTTTTTTTCCGGTTTTTTTCGTCAATTATATGAAAAATTTGTGAACATTGTCCAGCCTCTGTACTTTGCACACCGTGTGTGTATAATGGAATTTAGGGATTTGTCATACCAAACCGGCCTGCCATCCCTCACTTTCGCCCCGGCCGCCTTGCCGGGACGCCGGTTTTCTGTGATTTTTAGGAGGACAATGCCAATGTGGAACGAAGCAAACCGGGAACTGTTCACCGAATGTCTGGACAGCCTGGATAAGGACCCGTATGTGCAGCTGATGCGCCATGTGCGCCAGCATACCGACGGGGTTACCCGGTACGACCACTGCCTGTGCGTTGCGTATTTCAGTTTTACCATCTGCCGGATCCTTGGCTGGGATTACCGGGCGGCGGCCCGCGGCGGCCTGCTGCATGATCTTTCCCCCTACAGCTGGGAGGAAGAGGAGATCAGCCGCCTGGCGCTTTTGTGGGCTCACCCCTACAAGGCCCTGGAAAATGCCCGCCGCTATGGGCTTTCCAAAAAAGAAGAGGACATCATCGTCAAGCATATGTGGCCTCTGACCCCTGCCCTGCCCTCTTATAAGGAGTCCTTTGTGGTGAGCTTTGCCGACAAGGCTGCCGCCATCCTGGAAAAATCCCATCTGGCCAAACCTCTTGGCATTCGGAAAAACCTGCGGGTACTTACCCCGGCGTTCAGCTAAGGGTGAACAGCTTTCCCGGAACACAACCAAAAACCGCCGTCGGCCCTTGGCCGGCGGCGGTTTCTTTTGTTTTTGGCCCCTGCGAAAGCGCAAAAAAGGCGGCGCCGGCCGCCCCTTTTGAGGGCTTGGCCGGCGCCGCCGGGCAGTTTGGGGTTATGGCCTTTCCGCTCAGCTCAGGGCAGCGGTGATGATGGCCATGGAGTAGACCTCCTGGGCGTTGCAGCCGCGGGACAGGTCGTTGATGGGGGCGTTCAGGCCCAGCAGGATGGGGCCGTAAGCGTCGAAGGAGCCCAGGCGCTGGGCGATCTTGTAGCCGATGTTGCCGGCGTTGATGTCGGGGAAGATAAAGGTGTTGGCGTAGCCGGCCACCGGGGAATCCTTGCACTTGGTCTGGGCCACACGGGGAGACACGGCAGCGTCAAACTGCAGCTCGCCGTCGATGGGCACATTGGGCATGGCCAGCTTGGCCTTTTCGGCAGCGTTGCGCATCTTGTCCACATCCTCGCCCTTGCCGGAGCCCAGGGTGGAGTAGCTCAGGAAGGCAACCTTGGGCTCGATGCCGAAGATCTTGGCGCAGCCCACGGTCTCGGAAGCGATCTCCACCAGCTCATCCTCGTTGGGCTTGATGTTGATGGCGCAGTCGGCCATGGCCAGCACGTCGTTGTCGCCGGTGGCGGAAGGACGGACCAGAATGAAGCAGGAGGACACGATGTTGTTGCCGGGCTTGGTCTTGACCAGCTGCAGGGCGGGACGCACGGTGTCGGCGGTGGAGTAGGTGGCGCCGCCCAGCAGGCAGTCGGCCTTGCCCATGGCCACCAGCATGGTGCCGAAGTAGTTGCCCTTCTTGAGGGACGCACGGCACTGCTCCTCGGTCATCTTGCCCTTGCGCAGCTCGACCATGCGGGCCACCATGGCATCCATTTCGGGGTAGGTCTCGGGGTCCACGATCTCGGCGCCGCGGATATTGAAGCCGGCCTTCTCGGCGGCCTGGCGCACTTCCTCCTCGTTGCCCACCAGGATGGGGGTCAGGAAGGTACCGGAAAGCAGACGGGCCGAAGCCTCCAGAATGCGGGGATCGGTGCCCTCGGTGAAGACGATGGTGCGGGGATGGGCTTTCAGTTTGTCAATCAATGCGTTGAACATAGGTATCAACCTCCAGATAGTTTTGCTTTGCGCCTGCCGGGGCGCCGCAGCGGCCCGGGCACGGTTCGTATCCCGGTTTACTGTCTTTTCCTATTTTAACACAGGAGCCGAAAACTTCAAGACAATCCGAAGATTTTGTGGTATCATGATGTATATTTCCCCTTTTCGGAAAAAGGAGCGTCATTTTATGGATTTTGAAACTTTGAAGGCCCAGTGCCTGGAATGCAGCCGCTGCGCCCTGGCCCAAACCCGCACCAACGTGGTGTTCGGCACCGGGGTGCCCACCGCCCGGGTCATGTTCATCGGCGAGGGCCCCGGCCAGCACGAGGACGAGGAGGGCCTGCCCTTTGTGGGCCGCAGCGGCAAGCTGCTGGACCAGTACCTGGAGGCCATCGACCTGGACCGGAATAAAAATATCTTCATCGCCAACATCGTCAAATGCCGCCCGCCCCAGAACCGGGACCCCCTGCCCGAGGAATGGGAGGCCTGCATGCCCTGGCTGCGGGAGCAGTTCCGGCTCATCCGCCCCAAGATCATTGTCTGCCTGGGCCGCATTGCCGCCCAGCGGATGATCCGAGCCGACTTCTCGGTGACCAAGGAGCACGGCGTCTTTATTGAAAAGAACGGGGTGCTGTTTATGGGCACCCTGCACCCGGCCGCTCTTCTGCGCAACCCCCGCCAGAAGCCCATGGCCTTCGAGGATTTTGTGGCCCTGCGGGAGAAGATCCTGGAAGTATGCCCCGAAACCTATGACGGGGTGGAAAGGGACTGACCGTCGGCTTCGGCTCTTTTGCCTTTGCCTTTTGGGGAAGGCCGCCCCTTAAAGCGAGCTGCCCCTTTCCCCTGTTTCTTGCCGCTTTTCCTGTGCTTTGCCTTCCCTGCCGGCCCCTTTGCCCTGCGTCCCATGCTTTCCTGCCGCCCCTTGCCGGGCGGCTTTTTTTGCCCTGTTTTTAAACTTTTTGTGAAGACCTCTTGCGCTTTGGGCCGGAATGTTGTATAGTAAATTAGCACTCACCGTTTAAGAGTGCTAACATCATTTTCCTACATTCTACAAAAAAGAGGTTTTGGATATGGCAGTCAAACAATTCAAGGCAGAGAGCAAAAAGCTGCTGGATCTGATGATCAATTCTATTTACAGCAATAAGGAGATCTTCCTGCGGGAACTGATCAGCAACGCCAGCGACGCAATCGACAAGCTCTACTTCCGCAGCCTCACCGACAGCTCGGTGGGTATGAACCGGGAGGATTTCAAGATTCTGCTGGCGGCAGATAAGGACGCCCGCATCCTCACCCTTACCGATAACGGCATCGGCATGACCAAGGAAGAGCTGGAAAAGAACCTGGGCACCATTGCCCGCAGCGGCAGCCTGGATTTCAAGACCGAGAACAAGGCCGCCGAGGATATCGACATCATCGGCCAGTTCGGCGTGGGCTTTTATTCCGCCTTCATGGTGGCCAGCCGGGTGACGGTGGTGAGCCGGGCCTTCGGCAGCGAAGAAGCCTGGAAGTGGGAGAGCAAGGGCGCCGAGGGCTACACCCTCACCCCCGCCGACAAGGAAGATGTGGGCACCGAGATCACCCTGGTGATCAAGGAGGACACCGAGAACGAGAACTACAGCCAGTTCCTGGATGAGTTCACCCTGGTGAACATCGTCAAGAAATATTCCGACTATGTGCGCTACCCCATCCAGATGTACCGCCACAAGAGCCGGATGAAGGATAAGCCCGAGGACGCCCCCGAGGATTACAAGCCCGAGTACGAGGAATACACCGAGCTGGAGACCCTGAACAGCATGGTGCCCCTGTGGAAGCGGAGCAAGGACGAGGTAAAGCCCGAGGAATACAACCAGTTCTATAAGGAAAAGTTCTTTGACTACACCGACCCCGCCCGGGTGATCACCAGCCGCACCGAGGGCACCGCCACCTACAACGCCCTGCTCTTTATCCCCGGCCGGGCCCCCTACGACTACTACACCCGGGAATACGAAAAGGGCCTGCAGCTGTATGCCAGCGGCGTGCTGATCATGGAAAAATGCGCCGACCTGCTGCCCGACCACTTCAGCTTTGTGAAGGGCATTGTGGACAGCCAGGACCTGAGCCTGAACATCAGCCGTGAGATGCTGCAGAAGGACAGCCAGCTGCGCCTGATCCGCAATTCGTTGGAAAAGAAGATCAAGAACGAGCTGAACGCCATGAAGAACAATGAGCGGGAGAAGTACGAGGAGTTCTGGAAGAACTTCGGCCGTCAGCTCAAGTTCGGCTGCTACAATGACTACGGCGCCCACAGCGAACTGCTGAAAGACCTGCTGCTCTTCTACTCGGCCCGGGAGAAGAAGCTGGTCACCCTGGAAGAGTATGTGCAGAAGATGGGCGAGGAACAGAAGTGCATCTACTACGCCGCCGGCGAAAATGTGGAGCAGCTGGCCAAGCTGCCCGCCGCCGAGCTGGTGCTGGATAAGGGCTATGACCTGCTGCTGCTCACCGAGGATGTGGATGAATTCTGCCTGCAGGTGCTGCGCAGCTACCAGGACAAGGAGTTCAAGAATGTGAACTCCGGCGATCTGGGGCTGGAGACCGAGGAGGAGAAGAAGGCTGCCGAAGCCGCCGCCGAGGAAAACAAGGACCTGTTCGAGGACTTGCAGAAGGCTCTGGAAGGCAAGGTCAAGGCGGTGAAGCTCTCCGGCCGGCTCAAGAGCCACCCGGTCTGCCTTTCCAGCGAAGGGCCCCTCTCCCTGGAGATGGAGAAGGTGCTGAACGCGGTGCCCAACAGCCAGAAGGTGCAGAGCGAGCGGGTGCTGGAGCTGAACGGCTCTCACCCGGTGTTCGAGGCCCTGAAGGCTGCCAAGGCCGCCGGCGATGAGGAGAAGCTGAAGAAATACGCCTACCTGCTCTATAATCAGGCCCTGCTCATCGAGGGTATGCCGGTGGAGGATCCCCTGGCCTACGCCGATGCCGTGTGCGAACTGATGAAATAAGCGGCCCGCCATCCAATAAAACAGCGCCGGAGCGTTTTGCAAACGCTCCGGCGCTTTTCTTTGTTCTTCCGGCTTATGGGGGCTTATTCCTGCCCGCCTTCCTTGCAGAAGGGTCTTCCCGCCTTCCTTCTGGTACCTGCCCATGGTGAAGATGGGCAGGTACCCGTAGCCCTTCTGCAGGTTCAGGTTAAATCCCTCAGGGGTACAGCTTGTATCCCCTTTCCAGGATGGGGGTGATATCCAGTTTCACCGTCATGCTGTAGGTGCAGGGCAGGCCCTGGAAGCAGTGTTCAAAATACTCTCTTCTGGGCCAGCTTTCCTTATCGATCCAATCAAACCGCATAATTTCCTCTTTCCCGCAAAGGGGCCGGGGCAGCCTTCAAGCACCCCGGCCCTCTGCGGCAATTTTTTCAGAATCGTTCCACCCCGGCCTCGGTGACCCGGGCCTGTACCATGGGGGGCAGCTTGGGGGGCTTGGGCCCGAAGGTCAAAGCGCTCCGGTATACCTCCTCGGCCTCGGCCAGAAGAGCCGGGTCGGAGGTATAGAAGGTGGCCAGGCTTTCACCGGCCCGCACCGCTTCCCCGGTCTTTTTGTGGATCAGGATGCCTGCCCCGTAGTCGATGGCGTCCTCCTTTTTCAGCCGGCCCGCACCCAGGATCACGCTGGCAATGCCCACCTTCTCGGTGTCCATGGCGGTGATAAAGCCCTCTTCCCGGGCCTGGATCTCCCTGCGGCAGGGGGACAGGACAAAGCGGGAGGGGTCCTCCAGCACCGAGGTGTCGCCCCCCTGGGCCCCGAACATCTCGATCATCTTGCGAAGGGCCGAACCGTCCCGCAGGGCGGCCCGGGCCTTTTCCAGGCAGGCTTCCGGGCTGCCCTGGCCTGCCAGGGCCAGCATCTCCCCGGCCAGCCGCAGACAGAGGTCGGTGAGGTCCTTGGGCCCCTGGCCCCGCAGCACCTGCACGCACTCGGCCACCTCCAGGCTGTTGCCCACTGCCCGGCCCAGGGGGATATCCATATCCGTGATGAGGGCCGCCACCTTCCGGCCATTGTGCCGGCCGATCTCCACCATGGCCTGGGCCAGTTCCAGCGAGCCTTCCAGGGTCTTCATAAAGGCCCCGGTGCCGGTCTTTACATCCAGCAGGATGCAGTCACTGCCCGCCGCCAGCTTCTTGCTCATGATGCTGGAAGCAATCAGGGGCACGCAGCTGATGGTGGCGGTCACGTCCCGCAGGGCGTAGATCTTTTTGTCCGCCGGGGCCAGGTTGCCGCTCTGGCCGATCACCGCCAGCCCCAGCCGGTTCACCTGGTCAAAGAATTCCTGCCGGCTCAGGTCGGTGCGGGTGCCCGGCACCGACTCGATCTTATCCACCGTGCCGCCGGTATGCCCCAGGCCCCGGCCGCTCATCTTGGCAATCCGCACCCCGCAGGCCGCCGCCAGGGGGGCAATGATCAGGGTGGTCTTGTCCCCCACCCCGCCGGTGGAATGCTTGTCCACCTTGACGCCCTGAATGGCCGACAGGTCCACCATATCCCCCGAGCGGGCCATCAGGTCGGTGAGCTGGGCCGTCTCCTGGTGGGTCATCCCCCGCAGGTAGATGGCCATGAGAAGGGCGCTCATCTGGTAATCGGGAATTTCCCCGGCCACAAAACCGTTCACCGCAAAGGCCAGTTCTTCCCGGCTCAGGGTCCCTCCGTCCCGCTTTTTGGCGATGATATCAAACATCCGCATATCCCGCTCGCTCCTTTCTTACTTCAAGTTGTCCGGCCCGAAGCCCAGGGGCAGCAGCTGCTCCAGGGTGTAGGCCCGGTACTGGTCCGCCCCTTCGCCCCAGGCCAGCAGAACCCGGAAATCCGGCGGGCAGAACTCGGCCATCACCTGACGGCAGACCCCGCAGGGGGAGATGCTCTCCTGCAGCTCCCCGTCCCGTGGGCCGCCCACAATGGCCAGGGCCAGGAATTCCCGCTCGCCCTCGCTGACTGCCTTGAAAAAGGCGGTGCGCTCGGCGCAGTTGGTGGGGCCGTAGGCCGCGTTCTCGATGTTGCAGCCCCCGTATACCCTGCCGGAACAAGCCAGCAGCGCCGCCCCCACCCCATAACCCGAATAGGGGCAATAGGCATTTTCCCGGGCCCGGATAGCGGCCCGGATCAGTTCCCGATCCTCCATCCTCAGCACTCCGCCCCCAGGGCGACCTCCATCATCTGGGTGAAGCTCTTTTCCCGCTGCTGGGCGGTGGTGATCTCGGGGCTCACAAAGCTGTCCGAGATGGTGAGCAGGCAGGCAGCCCGCCGCCCCAGCCGGGCCGCGTTGTGGAAGAGGGCGAAGCTCTCCATCTCCACCGCAAGGCAGCCCTTCTCATCCCGCAGCTTTTCCCAGTAAAGGGGACGCTCGTCGCCGGTCTCCCGGTAAAAAACATCGCTGGAATGGATCATCCCCTCGATAAGGGGCACCCCCAGCCGCCGGGCGCTGTCCCGCAGGGCCTGGTTCAGCTCCTCGCTGGGGCGGGTCACATCCCCCTCAAAACCGCTCTGGGTGCGGGCATAGCTGGATTCGGAATAGGCCCCCGTGGCCAGCACCACGTCAAAGAGCTTGGCCTTGGGGGTATAGCTGCCCGCCGAGCCGATCCGGATGATGTTTTCCACCCCGTACTGGCTGTACAGCTCATAGGAATAGATGCCGATGGAGGGCATACCCATGCCGCTGCCCATCACGCTGACGGGGCGGCCCCCATAGCTGCCGGTATAGCCCAGCATTCCCCGCACGTCGTTTACCAGTACGGCGCCCTCCAGAAAATGCTCGGCGATGAATTTTGCCCGCAGGGGGTCCCCCGGCATCAGTACGGTCTTGGCGATCTGGCCCTTTTCGGCCCGGTTGTGAGGTGTGGACATAGCGCTTGCCTCCCTTGTATTTTTTATAATGCAGCGCGGCCGTTCCGCCGCGGCTCTTGCTTTATTCGGCCGGCTCGGTGTACATCTGCCGCAGCCGGGCCCGCTCGATCTCATCGATGCCGTATTCCGCCCGGAAATACCTGCCGAAATCCCCGTACACCCGCAGAATGGCGTCCAGCGAGCGGCCCAGCAGCTCCGGCACCACCCCCAGGGTCAGGCTGACAAAGGCCTGGTTCTGCTCCCCGGGGCCCAGGGCCTTGAGGGCCGCCTCCATCACCGGCTGACGCCAGCGGGCCGAGAGAAGGTAATCTTCCAGCACCGTCTGCCGGTCCACTCCCAGGCAGAGCAGAACCAACGCCGCCGCCACCCCGGTGCGGTCCTTGCCGGCGGAGCAGTGGAAGCAGAGAGGGACCTTCTCCTCCCGCAGGCAGCGGAACAAAAGCCGGTAGGCGGGGTTGGCAAAGGGCATCCGGCAGTAGTAAAGATCCAGCTCGGCCCGGGCTTCCTCCAGCTTATCGGGCCGGTGGGCAGAGGCCACGTCCTGCGGGTCGAAGTTGATCTCCTGCCCCTTTTCGTCCAGGATGGCCGAGGAGGCCAGCATCTCCGCCCCGGGCAGGGCCGGGTCGGGCCGGCGCTGCCGTTCCAGGGAGGAGCGCAGGTCCAGGCAGACCCGCAGGCCCAGGCTTTCCAGCAGGGCCCGGTCGGCGGAGGAGCGCACCTCGTCCAGCTGGGGCGCCCGGTAGAGCAGGCCGTATTTCACCCGGCGGCCCTCCCCTGCTTCCCAGCCTCCCAGATCCCGGAAATTCCGGACCTCTTCAAAGGGCAGCGGAGTCCCCGGCTGTTTTTCGTTGGGCATGGCGGCATCCTCCTTTGATCCGCCCCCTTGGGCGGCTTCTTTCTTACTCTGGATTATACCACACCCCGCCCCAAATATGGTATACTTTCCTTGCCCGGCCGACAGCGCCGGGCAGAGTTTTGGGAAAGACGGTGAATCTGTTGTACGAACTTGAGATCCCCACCCGGTGCGAGCTCTGTCCCCGCCGCTGCGGCGCTGACCGGACCAAGAGGCCCGGGCGGTGCGGGGCCGGCAGCCGGCTGAAGGTGGCCCGGGCGGCCCTGCATTTCTGGGAAGAGCCCTGCATCAGCGGCAGCCGGGGCAGCGGCACGGTGTTTTTTTCCGGCTGCAGCCTGGGCTGCTGCTACTGCCAGAACTGGAAGATCAGCGCCGAAGGGCTGGGCAAGGAGATCGATGCGGAGCGGCTGGCCCGGATCTTCTGCGAGCTGCAGGACAAGGGAGCCCACAATCTGAACCTGGTCACCCCGACCCAGTGGCTTCCCTGGATCCTGCCCGCCCTGCAAAAGGCCCGGGAGATGGGCTGCACCCTGCCGGTGGTGTACAACACCGGCGGATACGAGACCGAGGAGACGGTGGCCCTTCTGGCGCCGGTGGTGGATATCTGGCTTTCGGACGTGAAATATGTGAGCAGCGAACTGAGCGGCCGGTATTCCGACGCCCCCGATTATTTTGAGGTATGCCAGAAGGCGGCACGGCAGATGATCGCCCAGGCCGGGCCGCCCCGCTTTGATTCGGACGGGGTGATGGAGCGGGGGGTCATCCTGCGGCACCTGGCCCTGCCCGGCTCGGTGCAGGACAGTTTTGCGGTGTTGGATTTTCTGGCCAGCCTGCCGGAAGGCAGCTTCCTGCCCAGCCTGATGAGCCAGTACACCCCCTTTTACCGGGCCAAGGAGCAAAAGCCCTTGAACCGGAGGATCACCAGCTATGAGTATGACCGGGTGATCAACCGGGCCCTGGAGCTGGGGCTGTGCCAGGGGTATATGCAGCAGCGCAGCAGCGCCAAGGAGGAGTATACCCCGCCCTTTGATCTGGAGGGGGTGTGAGGATAGGGGGCTTCCCTGCCCGGAACGGGCTGTGGGCTTGAAGCCAGCCGAATACATCAATCAAAAAGCCCTGCAGCGTCTGCCGCGGGGCTTTTGCTTGTGATTCATACATAAGCCAGGAACTTCACCGGCCATCCCCTGCCAATATGGCTCCGACTTTTTAAAGTGATCCCCATTATCGTACCCAAAATGTGGTATTTTGCATATGATCCATCTTCCCTGCCCGGTTCTTCTTCTCTTTCTTGGAAGGCGCCGGGCTGTATGGTATACTAATTATTATTGACCAAGCAAAACAACAGGAGGACACGGCTATGGCTGACATGAAAAAGGAACAGGAACGCGAGGAGCTGCACCGGGCGATCTGGGCGATCGCGGATGAGCTGCGCGGGGCCGTGGATGGCTGGGATTTCAAGAACTATGTGCTGGGCACCATGTTCTACCGTTATATATCGGAAAATCTGAGCAGCTACATCAACCAGGGCGAGTGGGAGGCAGGCAATGACGGCTTTGACTATACCGCCTTATCCGACTCGGAAGCCGAGGAAGCACGGGAAGGCCTGGTGCAGGAGAAAGGCTTTTTCATTCTGCCCAGCGAGCTGTTCTGCAATGTCTGCAAAAGAGCCCCGGCGGATGAGAATCTGAACGAGACGCTGGAAAGCATCTTCCGGCATATTGAGGAATCGGCCCAGGGCACCGCGTCGGAGGGCAGCTTTGCCGGCCTGTTTGATGATTACGACGTAAACAGCAACAAGCTGGGCGCAACGGTGGCCAAACGGAACGAGAAGCTGGTAAAGCTGCTGAACGGCGTGGCCGCCATGAACCTGGGAGAGGTGAAGGACCACGATATCGACGCCTTCGGCGATGCCTACGAGTATCTGATGACCATGTACGCCAGCAACGCGGGCAAATCGGGCGGCGAGTTCTTCACCCCGGCGGATGTGTCCGAGCTGCTGACCCGGCTGGGTACGGTGGGCAAGACCCAGGTGAACAAGGTGTATGACCCTGCCTGCGGGTCCGGCTCGCTGCTGCTGAAAGCGGTGAAGGTGCTGGGCCCGGAGGGGGTCCGGGTGGGCTTTTACGGGCAGGAGATCAATATCACCACCTACAACCTGTGCCGCATCAATATGTTTTTGCACGACATCGGCTATGACAAGTTCGACATCGCCTGTGAGGACACCCTGACGAATCCTCAGCACTGGGACGACGAGCCCTTTGAGCTGATCGTCTCCAATCCCCCCTACTCCATCAAATGGGCGGGCGACGAGGACGCCACCCTCATCAATGACCCCCGGTTTGCCTCGGCGGGTGTGCTGGCCCCCAAAAGCAAGGCGGACCTGGCCTTTATCATGCACAGCCTTTCCTGGCTGGCGACCAGCGGCACGGCGGCCATCGTCTGCTTCCCCGGGGTGCTGTACCGGGGCGGCGCCGAGAAAAAGATCCGTCAATATCTGGTGGATAACAACTTTATCGACTGCATCATCCAGCTGCCCAGCAATCTGTTTTTCGGCACCAGTATCGCCACCTGCATCATGGTGCTGAAGAAAAACAAGACGGACGGCAAAACCCTCTTTATCGACGCCACCAAAGAGTGCATCAAGGTAACGAACAACAACAAACTCACGCAGGACAATATCACCCGCATTGTAGACACCTTCGCCCGCCGGGCCGAGGAGGCGCATTTCTCCCACCTGGCCGACCTGGAAGAGATCGCCGGGCAGGAGTACAATCTCTCGGTTTCCACCTATGTGGAGGCCGAGGACACCCGGGAGAAGATCGACATCACGGCGCTGAACGCCGAGATTGAGCAGATCGTGGCCCGGGAGCAGGTGCTGCGGCAGGAGATCGATAAGATTATTGGGGAGATTGAAGGGTAATGGCGGACTACATTTCCATTGTTTGCAGTATTCTATCAGTAATTTGTGCAGCCGCAAGTTTGGCTGCTGCCATCCTGATCGGTCTCTGCCAAGTGAAGCAGGGCAAACGGATGGAGGCTCTTGCTTTACGTCAAGACGAAGAAGTAAAACGCCAGAAAGCACAGCAGCTCAAAGCACAACGAGATACCTTTTTGATGAAATATTTCAATGAAAGGGATGATATCTATTTGCTGCCTTTGTGTTGGGTAGCCGCATTGTACAACCCGGCTTTGGCGTATCATAGAAATATGTTCCGTGAGTACAATATGCTGGAGGAAGATGTCCAAAACGCAATTTGTGAATATGTTGGTCTAAAGCTTCCAAACCAGACATTGAAAGGACAGGAATTCTACGGCAAATGTTCAGAGGCTATTCGTCAAACCGAAAAAAAATATCATTGCAAAGAAGCGCAAACCACACAGCTCTTTTATGAAGGCGCAAAATATCTTTATCGAGGAATTGAATTGTATAGAGCTAAAGAGCTTCCTATAGATCTTGATGATCTTGAAACCCATCTGATAAGTCGTCTGCACATGTTTGATGAAAATCCAACCTCCGAGCAAGATCCTCTTGGCAAGTTTGCTGATGATTTTGGCTTCCAAACATGTCCTGAAATAAACGCATGTGAGATTTGCGCTGTTGCAGCGAAAGTTTTGGCAGAATGGGATTGTCAGCCGATTTCTTTCCAAGAAAATACGGAGATTTCCTCCATCGACAACCCAGATAAAGAAGTCAACTTCTGGATTCCTGGAGAGTATGCGCACGAGAAACTTAAAACGATGGAAGATGTGTTTTTGTGTGCATTATTTTCCATTTATGTGAATCTGGTTTTACCGAATCAAGGCAGTGGTGTTAGTAATGGCAAAAATAAATGATCTGGCAAAAAAGTTATGCCCGAACGGTATAGAATATAAGCCCTTTGGTGAAATGGCTATCATTGTGCGTGGAGCATCTCCTCGGCCTATAAAAAAATATGTTACTGACCATGTGGATGGTGTTAATTGGATAAAAATTGGCGATGTCAAACCGGGGAGCAAATACATAACAGACGTTGCAGAAAAGATAACTATGGAAGGGGCTCAAAAATCGCGATTCGTAAAAGAAGGCGATTTTATTTTATCCAACTCAATGAGTTTTGGTCGTCCCTATATAATGAAAACCCAAGGCTGTATCCACGACGGATGGCTTTCCATAAGCAATTTTAGTAATTACTATATTCCTGATTTTTTGTATTATCTTCTAAGTTCCAATAAATATCAGGACATAATGAAACAAAAGGCTTCCTTCAGTGGTGCAGTACAAAATCTTAACGCAGACATCGTAAGAGAATTACCCATGCCCATAGTTCCGCTGGAAGTCCAGCAGGAAATTGTTCGGATTCTGGACCAGCTTACAGAACTCACCGCGGAACTCACCGCAGAACTCACCGCAGAACTCACCGCAAGAAAAGAACAATACAAATATTATTCGCTTTCACTGCTAAGTAGAGCGACTGACACAAAATGGGTTCCGCTCAGTTCGTTAGGAACATGGTGTGGTGGATGCACTCCTTCAATGGGCAATCCGGCTTTTTGGAGTAATGGAAAAATTCCATGGGTTTCCTCTAAGGACATGAAAGCTCCGTTGCTTGCCGATACGCAAGACCACATCACACAGGAGGCCTTAGTCCAAACTCCAATTAAATTATTACCCAAAAACACAACTGCTATTGTTGCTCGCTCAGGTATCTTGAAGCATACTCTTCCAGTTGTCTTTATTCCTTTTGAAACAACGGTAAATCAAGATATTAAGGCATTAACGGTGGCACCAAATGTAGACCCTCGATATGCTTACTATGTAATAAATGCGAACAGCGACGACATTTTGCGAAAAGTCAAAAAACAGGGTGGTACTGTTGATTCTTTGGACGTACAAAAATTCATGAACTATCTCGTCCCGCTTCCCCCTCTCCCCGAACAGCGCCGCATCGTGGCCATCCTCGACCGCTTCGACGCCCTGTGCAACAACCTGACCAGTGGTCTGCCTGCCGAGATTGCCGCCCATCAAAAGCAGTATGAGTATTACCGGGACAAGCTGCTTACCTTCCCCAAAAAGGAGCCTGTATATAATGGATGATGACTATCGTTTCATGCAACGCACAACCCCGAAGGAAATTATACAATTCCTGCATGATGTCTTTGCCATTTATGAGATTCGCGGGTGCGTCGGTTCTGTAAAAGGCATCAAATTCATTGTTCATTCAATCGAACAAAACCACGTTATCCCCCACGTCCATGCAGAATATGGCAAATATCATATCTCTATCGCAATCAAAGACCAAAAAATTTTAGCAGGCAATTTGCCTCCAAAGCAGCAAAAAATCGCACAGGAATGGGTCAAAGAGCATCAACAGGATTTACTCTCCAAATGGTCTGAAATGGCGCTTTCTGCAAAATCTTCTATGACCCAATCCCAATTGGATTGGACCGAATAATGCGAAACAGGAGGATGAAAGGTGCAAAATTATAACGTCATCGCTGCCACCACCGAGAACACGGTGGTCACCTCCTACGAGCCCAGCTCCGCCCGGTCGGACAGCTACCAGAGCGAGGCCGCGCTGGAACAGGCCTTCATCCAACAGCTCACCCAGCAGGGGTATACCTATCTGTCCATCCACACCGAGGCGGAGCTCATCGCCAACCTGCGCCGTCAGCTGGAAGCCCTCAACCACTACACCTTCACCGACGGCGAGTGGGACCGCTTTTTTCACGAAGCGCTGGCCAACCCCAATGAACACATTGTGGAAAAGACCCGCAAGGTGCAGGAAGATTTCGTCCAGGTGCTGCGCCGGGATGACGGCACTTCCAAGAACATCACCCTGCTGGATAAGAAAAACATCCACAACAACGCCCTGCAGGTCATCAACCAGTACACCGTCAGCCGGGATGAGGGCGCCCGCCACGACAACCGCTATGACGTGACCATTCTGGTGAACGGCCTGCCCCTGGTCCATGTGGAGCTCAAGCGCCGGGGCGTGGCCATCCGGGAAGCCTTCAACCAGATCGACCGCTACCAGCGGGATTCCTTCTGGTCGGGCTGCGGCTTGTTTGAGTATGTGCAGATTTTCGTCATCTCCAACGGCACCAACACCAAATACTACTCCAACTCCACCCGATTCAATGCCATCGGCGAGGCCAAGGCCGGCCGCAGCAAAAAGGCCAAAACCAGCAACAGCTTTGAGTTTACCTCTTCCTGGGCGGACGCGCAGAACAAGATCCTGCCTGATCTGGTGGACTTCACCCGCACGTTCTTTGCCCGGCACACCCTTTTGAATATCCTGACCCGGTACTGCATCTTCACTTCCGAAAATATGCTCATGGTCATGCGTCCCTACCAGATCACCGCCACCGAGCGCATCCTGAACCGCATTGCCATTGCCAATAACTACAAAACCTACGGCACCCGGCAGGGCGGCGGCTACATCTGGCACACCACCGGCAGCGGCAAAACCCTTACCTCCTTCAAAACCGCCCGTCTGGCCAGCCAGCTGCCCTACATAGATAAAGTTCTCTTTGTGGTGGACCGCAAGGATCTGGACTACCAGACCATGAAGGAATACGACCGCTTCGAGAAGGGCGCCGCCAACAGCAACACCTCCACCGCCGTGCTCAAGCGACAGCTGGAGGACGCAGAAGCCCATATCATTATCACCACCATCCAAAAGCTTTCTACCTTTATCAAGAAAAACCCCGCCCACCCGGTCTATCAAAGCCGTGTTGTGCTGATCTTCGATGAATGCCACCGCAGCCAGTTTGGCGATATGCACACGGCCATCATCAAGCATTTCAAAAAGTACCATCTGTTCGGCTTTACCGGTACCCCCATCTTTGCGGTCAACGCCTCCACATCGGGGAAAACGCCCTACTCCACCACCGCCCAGCTGTTTGGGGAACAGCTCCACACCTACACCATTGTGGATGCCATCAATGACCACAACGTGCTGCCCTTCCGGGTGGACTACATCAAGACGATGGAGCAGGAGCCGGATATCGACGACAAGGCCGTCTGGGACATCGACCGGGAGAAAGCCTTCATGGCCCCCAAGCGGGTGGAACTGGTGACCAAGTACATTCTGGATCACTTCGACCAGAAAACCTACCGCGGCCAGCGGTTCTATCGGTTCAACGCCCTGACCAACATCACCGAGGTGGCCGGCGGCAAGCAGGACGCCGTGGCGGAAATCAAGCAGGCCCAGCGCCTCAGCGGGTTCAACTCGATTTTTGCGGTGGCCTCTGTGGACCTGGCCAAGAGGTACTACCAGGAATTCCAGAAGCAGATGGCCGCAGACCCCACCAAAAAGCTGCGGGTGGCCCTTATCTACAGCTACGGCGCCAACGAGGACGAAACGGACGGTATTCTGGACGAGGAAAACAGCGAGGACACCACCGGCCTGGATCAGAGCAGCCGGGATTTCCTGGACGCTGCCATCCGGGATTACAACCAGATGTTCCGCACCAACTATTCCACCGACGGCGACAAGTTCCAGAATTACTATAAAGATGTTTCCCTGCGGATGAAAAATAAGGAACTGGATCTGCTGATTGTGGTGAATATGTTTCTCACCGGCTTTGACGCCACCACCCTGAACACCCTGTGGGTGGATAAAAACCTGAAAATGCACGGGCTGATTCAGGCATTCAGCCGCACCAACCGCATTTTGAATTCGGTCAAGACCTTCGGCAACATCGTCTGTTTCCGCAACCTACAAAAGCGGGTGGATGCAGCTATCTCTCTGTTTGGCGACAAAAATGCCGGCGGTATTGTGCTGCTGCGCCGCTTCCAGGATTATTACTACGGCTACACCGCTGCCGACGGCAGGGACAAGCCCGGTTACCTGGATATGATTGAGGAACTGACCACCAAGTTCCCGCTGTCGGAACCCCGCATTGAGGGCGAACAGAACCAGAAAGAGTTTATCGCTTTGTTCGGCGCCATCCTGCGGATGCGCAGCCTGCTCTCCTCTTTTGATGAGTTTGCCGACAAGGATTTGTTGGACGAGCGGGATCTGCAGGATTACCTGGGCCGTTACCAGGACCTGCGGGATGAATGGCTGAACCGGGAAAAAAGCGACAAAGAGGATATCACCGACGATATCGTTTTTGAGGTGGAACTGATCCGACAGATCGAGATCAACATCGACTACATCCTCATGCTGGTGAAAAAGTACCATGATTCCCACTGTGATGACAAAGAAGTGCTCATCACCATCCGCCGCGCTGTGGACGCCAGCCCCGAACTGCGCAGCAAAAAGCGCCTGATTGAAAACTTTATTGCCGGCATCAACGATGTGGACGATGTGCTGGCCGAGTGGAACAGTTACGTCAGCGCCGAACGGGAAAAGGCATTGCAGCAGATCATTTGGGAGGAAAAGCTGCGGGAACCGGAAACCCGAAAGTTTTTGCAGAATGCTTTCCGTGACGGCGAAATCAAGACCACAGGCACCGACATTGACAAACTGATGCCGCCGGTTTCCCGCTTTGGCGGCGGCGCCCGGGCTCAGAAAAAGCAGACCGTCATCGAAAAACTGCAAGGATTTTTCCGGCAATTCTTCGGCATTGGCGGGGATGGGATGGAAGCGGAGAGCCCCGACGCTTAAGGCATCCTTTATATCCATCTGTGTACACGAAACAGCACGCCTTTCTCTTGAGCGGGGAGAAAGGCGTGCTGTTTGCCATTTGCTATTACTGGTCTGTGAAAAAAGCGAAAAACGCCTTGAGAGGCAACCGATAGAATTCGGTATCTCCGTGTTTTTCAATCTGCGCAAATGACCGGATTACACCCGGACAATCCCGTCGGCCATCCTGTCTTTATTCAGGCGAGCGATTCCTCTCAGAGACCCCTGGGCACCGGTACAGGAAAGCGGTGTCATCAATGTGATTCAGCTGGATACGGACACAAATAAATTTTATCATGTGACAGAAACAGGGCGCAGGCTTATCCTGCCCTATGATGCAGACAATTGAAATATCCCCTGGAAAAAAGAACAGAACAAAGGCTCCGCGCAAACAGAAGCGGGGGCCTTTGCTGCTTTCAGTCAGGGAATCTCCCCTCTTTTTCCCGTTTTCGCATATTCCGCCTTCCCCGCCCTTCCCCTCATATGGACAATTGTTGACAAACAGCGCCCCGCCTATATATTATATATTATATATTATAGAAGAGGGCCGGCATTTTTGTTCTGTCCGGCCCCAAGTTCAGCGTAAAGGTGGTAACGGCCATGGCTCCGGATGTATATAAACAGTCCTTCAAGCAGAATTATGTGGACAATGTGGAGACCTCTATCTACAACTGCGGGCTGGAGCGCTGTACCCCCGGCCATACCTGGGGCCCCGGCGTGCGGGATCACTATCTGATCCACCTGGTGGTGTCGGGCAAGGGGGTATACAAGACCGGCGGCCAGACCTACACCCTGCAGGCAGGAGATCTTTTCCTGGCCAAGCCCAACCAGCTCATTCTCTATTCGGCGGACGAACAGGACCCCTGGGAATACTATTGGGTAGGGTTCAATGGGGCCTGCGCCAGCCGGCTGGTACAGCAGATGCCCTTCGGGCCCGGGCGGCCGGTACACCACAGCACCGACCCGGAGGCCGTGCGCACCGCTCTGCACAACATCTTTCTATCCCGGGGCCCTCAACCCCAGAACGAGGCCCGGATGGCGGGCTACCTATATCTGTTTGCCGGCCAGCTCATTCAGGAGCAGCAGGAGACCGCCCCCCGCCCGGTGAACACCAGTTCCCAGTATGTGATGAACGCGGTCAAGTACATCCAGTACAATTACTCCCACGATACCAGCATCGACGACATCGCCAAGGCGGTGGGGGTGAGCCGCAGCCACCTGTACCGGGTATTCATGAGCACCATGGGCCAGAGCCCCATCGATTATCTCACCGATTACCGCATCCGGGAGGCCTGCAATCTTCTGTGCAACTCCCAGCTTTCCATCGCCGAGATCGCCGTTTCGGTGGGCTTCTTTGACCAGTTCTATTTTTCCCGTGTCTTTAAAAAGGCCAAGGGCGTGCCCCCCAGCAAATATGTGGCAAGCCTGCACCAGGCCGACAAATTATAAGGAAGTAATATGAAGCGCAGTACCATCCGTTTTCTTTCCGCCCTGGGCAAGCTCCTTCTGGTGCTTTTCTGCCTGTGGCTCTGTTTTCATTTTTATCAGCGGGCCCGGGGCCGGTACCATACCCCCCGGCCGGTGGGGCTGGTACAAAACACCCGCGCCCTTTACCTGGACGGGGACGCTTTGACTGCCGCCCTGGAACAGGAGGGTTATACCCTTCTTGCCCGCTCCGAGGGGGATAACTCTGCCGATCTGGCTGCCCTTTTGGATGAGGGTGCCGAGCTGGTTTTCCTGGCTCTGGAGGAGGAAGAGACCGAACAGGCCTCTGCCCTGCTGGAACAGGCGGCCCAGGCCGGCGCTACCCTGGTTTTTCTGGGTGCCGCCCCTGAAGAGGCTGTTCTGGAAAGCTACGACAAGGCCTGGTACCTGGGCGGCAGCCCCGCCTACGGTGGTGAAGTGCTGGGCAAAGCCCTGGCGGACGCCTTCCGGGACGGTCAGCTGCAGGATAAAAACACCGACGGCCTGCTGCAGTACCGAGCCTATGCCCAGGATGAGCCGGATTTTGCCGATTCCCTGCTGAGCTATACTCTGGAAGAGTGTGAACACTACGGGGTGTTCTCGGCCCTGTACGCCCCCGGCTCTGCCACCGTGGAGAAGGAAGAGAGCCAGGCCGGCCTGGATGAATTTGAGAAGATGCTGCTGGCCCAGCAGCAGGAGCAGGAACTGGCTGCGGCAGAGCAGCCCCCCGAGCTGCTTCTGGCTGCCGACGGAGCCAACGCTCAAGCTGCCCTGGCTGAGGCGGAAGAATTTGGCTGGGCCGAGCAGGGCGTGTGCCTGGCCGGTTTTGCGGCCAGCCGGGACGAGGCGGGCCAACTGCTGGAAGAAGGCGTTTCGGCAGCGGTATACTATGACCTGGACGAAGTGACCCGACTGGCGGGGCTGATGGTGCAGAACCGGGAAAAGGGCGAAGACCTGGCCCAGGATACCGGCTATTCCCCGGACGGGCGGCTCTTCCTGGTGCCCTACCAGCTATATGAGTGAGGAAAGCCATGGCATTTGAAAAAAATCAGCTCATCCAGCTGAAGATCGATTCCCTTTCCAGCGAGGGCAGCGGCGTGGGCCGGGCCGGGGGCATCCCGGTCTTTGTGCCCGACACTGCCCCGGGGGACGAGTGGGAGGTCAAGATTCTGAAAGACTGCAAAAGCCATGCCTTTGGGCTGGCCCAGCGGCCCCTTTCCCTCTCGCCGGAACACCAGGAGCCCGACTGCCGGGTCTGGAAGCCCTGCGGGGGCTGCTGCTACCGGCACCTGCGCTATGAGGCCGAACGGAAGGCCAAAGAACAGGTGGTGCGGGATGCCTTCCAGCGCATCGGCCGTCTGCAGGTGGAGGTGGAGCCTATCCTCCCCTCCCCCAGCCCTGACCGGTACCGGAACAAGGTACAGTTCCCGGTGCAGGCCGGGCCGGACGGAAAGGTACTCACCGGTTTTTATGCCGGGCGCAGCCACCGGGTGGTGGCCTGCCCCGACTGCCTGCTTCAGCCCCGGGTGCTCAACGAGATTGCCGGGGCCTGCTGTGAATTTTTTGAGCAGGAGGGTATCCTGCCCTACGATGAGGCCGCCGGTACCGGCCTTGTGCGCCACATCTTCCTGCGCCAGGGCTGGCATTCGGGGCAGATCCTGGTCTGCCTGGTGCTGAACGGCTCCCGCCTGCCCAAGGAACAGGAATTCTGCCGGATGCTCACCGGCCGCTTTGAGGCAGTGCGCACCATTCTTCTCAACAAGAACACCAAACGCACCAACGTGATCCTGGGCCCGGAATGCCGGGTGCTGTACGGCCCGGGCCATATTGAGGATACCCTGTGCGGGGTGCCGGTGGAGCTGGGGCCCTTCTCCTTTTATCAGGTGAACACGGCCGGGGCCGAGCAGCTCTACCAGGTGGCCGCCGACTACGCCGACCCCCGGCCCCAGGATCTGGTGCTGGACCTCTACTGCGGCATGGGCACCATCGGCCTTTCCATGGCCGGGCGGTGCGGCCGTCTGGTGGGGGTGGAGATCGTGCCCGAGGCAGTGGAAAGCGCCCGGGCCAACGCCGCCCGGATGGGGGTGGAAAACGCCCGGTTCTACTGTGAGGACGCGGGCCGGGCCGCCGCCCGCCTGGCAAGCGAGGGCCTGCGGCCGGACATCATTGTTCTGGACCCGCCCCGCAAGGGCTGCGACGGGGCCACCCTGCAGGCTGTGCTGGACATGGCCCCCCGCCGGGTAGTGATGGTGAGCTGCAACCCGGCCACCGCCGCCCGGGATTCGGCCGTCCTGGCCCAGGGCGGCTACCGGCCGGTAAAAGTGCGGCCGGTGGATATGTTCGCCCGCACAAAGCATGTGGAAGCCGTGATTTTATTGGAACTTCAAGGGAGTGACTGACCATGTCGTCAGAGGAACAGGAAAAAAGAGCGACAAAGCAGCCTGCCAAACAGGATTCTCTGCCTGAACAGGTGTTGGCGCTGACCCGCTTCATGCTGCAAAAGCACTACCACGAAAATGACCCGGAGGCCCTGATCCCTCTGCTGGACCAGGAGCTGATCTGGCTGGGCGCCGGAGAAGAGGAATGGGGCCAGGGCGGTGCGAAGGTGGCCGAGATCTTCCGCCGGTTTGCGGGGCAGGTGCCCCAGTGCAATCTTTCCGACGAGGAACTCAAGGTGCTGAGCCTGGGGCCGGACGTCTGGCTGTGCAGCGGCCGGGTATGGATCTCCACCGACCCTTCCACCGGCATTGCCCTGCGGGTACACCAGCGTGTCTCCTTTATCTTCTGCCGCCGGGGCGAAAAGCTGCTCTGCTGCCACATCCACACTTCCAACCCCTACCAGGAAATGAAGAAGGGAGACGCGGGTTTCCCCTCCCAACTGGCCCGGCAATTCTACCAATATATGCAGGAACAGCTGCAGGCCCAGCAGAAAAAGATGGAGGCCCAGACCGCCCTTTTGGAAAGACTGAGCTGGGAAGATACCCTTTCCGGCGTGCACAACCGGAACAAGTTCAATCTGACCGTCCAGGAGCTGCCCGAGGAGTTCCCCCAGCGGGGCGTGGCCTGCTTTGATCTGAACGGCCTGAAAGAGACCAACGACCGGCAGGGCCACCGGAAAGGCGACGACCTGATCCGCCGGGCGGCGGAACAGCTGCGGCAGGTTTTTGATCAAAAGGTATACCGCACCGGGGGCGACGAGTTTGTGGTGCTGGATCTTGAACAGGGCGAAACGCAGTTTTTGGAGGCGGTGGCCCGGGCCCAGCAGCTGATGGAGGAAAACGGGATCAGCTGCTCGGTGGGGGCTTCCTGGCATTCGGGCCGGTACAGCTTCAAGGCCCAGTATGACGAGGCCGACCGGCAGATGTATCGCCAGAAATCCCAGTTTTACAGCATGCAGGAACACGACCGGCGCAAGCGGTAATTTTTTCTTATTGAATCGTTGAAAATAAAAAAAGAGGACGCCTGACAAAAAGCGTCCTCTTCTTTTTTATGCCCGAGTGAAAAACGCCAGCCCGGATTATTCTTCAGCCCACGATACCGCCGGATATCCGCCAGGATGCTGGAATATTTTGATTTACACGCTCCTTCCCCCATATGATCTGTACGCCGTAAAAATATAGTTTCTGCTTTCATCCAATTCAACCTGCGGTCCCCCGTGAAAAGCTTCTTGCTCCGCCATACTGCCGACAAACTGGATGCCATATTTCAATCCTCATTCCCTTTTCGGGGAATAGCGGCTGCAGCTGCTCCAAACTCATCCAGAGATTTTAAACCTCGCTCCCCTTGCGGGGAGCGACTCCCAGCAGGCCGCCGACCTGGCTACGCCTTCGATTTCAATCCACGCTCCCCTCGCGGGGAGCGACCAGTTGCTTTCCCCGTACTTCTTGGCCCCTTCCTCATTTCAATCCACGCTCCCCTCGCGGGGAGCGACTGGCCTTCCCGCCTTTTTCCGGTACGCCATCCGGATTTCAATCCACGCTCCCCTCGCGGGGAGCGACCAAGCCAGAAAGTCCAGAAAAAACCGGACAGGGCAAAATTTCAATCCACGCTCCCCTCGCGGGGAGCGACATTTTTGTTTTGCACCAGATAGGCAACATTTTTTTATTTCAATCCACGCTCCCCTCGCGGGGAGCGACCAAAGAAAGACCGGGCCGAGGTCAACAAGATCGAATTTCAATCCACGCTCCCCTCGCGGGGAGCGACCTCGTCCGATGCTTCGCCCGATCAGTCCGATGGGGATTTCAATCCACGCTCCCCTCGCGGGGAGCGACGTCCGACCAGCTGAACAAAATGCTGGAAGAGATGGTATTTCAATCCACGCTCCCCTCGCGGGGAGCGACTTCACATCCTTAAAAACAAAAGACGGATTCAAAATTTCAATCCACGCTCCCCTCGCGGGGAGCGACAACGCGCTGCTGAGAGCGGAAATCTATTCTGATCAATTTCAATCCACGCTCCCCTCGCGGGGAGCGACAGGACCTACGTCAAGGCCGCAGAGCAGCCCGAGGTTCATTTCAATCCACGCTCCCCTCGCGGGGAGCGACCATTTGGTTGTGAGACCCTCCGCTGTTTCATTACCGGATTTCAATCCACGCTCCCCTCGCGGGGAGCGACTCCCGTCGGCGGTTGTCTTGTTTCGGTCTACAAAAATTTCAATCCACGCTCCCCTCGCGGGGAGCGACGATCGATTTTCTGCGCCGGTCCGGCATCGCTTACATTTCAATCCACGCTCCCCTCGCGGGGAGCGACTCATTGATGAGATTCATTTGGAGTTTAATAGTCTTATTTCAATCCACGCTCCCCTCGCGGGGAGCGACCAGCGGCAGCCGCAAGGCCCGCCTCAAAGCCAAGCTGATTTCAATCCACGCTCCCCTCGCGGGGAGCGACCGCCACTGGCACACCGGGCAGAGCCTGACCCGGCAGAACATTTCAATCCACGCTCCCCTCGCGGGGAGCGACGCTGACCTCCTGGCCTACATCTACGATGACGTGGACATTTCAATCCACGCTCCCCTCGCGGGGAGCGACCTGGACACCGAAAAGTGCTACCAAACAATTTATATTTCAATCCACGCTCCCCTCGCGGGGAGCGACCGCGGCTCCCTCCGGCCATTGTTCATAGGCAACCGGATTTCAATCCACGCTCCCCTCGCGGGGAGCGACCGGTGCCGGCGCTCTTGCTGTAGAGACGGATCACATATTTCAATCCACGCTCCCCTCGCGGGGAGCGACCCGACACCACCGGCAACCGAGATACATCAGGATGTATTTCAATCCACGCTCCCCTCGCGGGGAGCGACACAATGATACGGAGGGACAAAAAATGTATAACCGATTTCAATCCACGCTCCCCTCGCGGGGAGCGACGTTGCTGCAATATTCCACAGGGCGGATGTCCTGGACGATTTCAATCCACGCTCCCCTCGCGGGGAGCGACCCAACAAATTGGGCAATTAAAGAGACGCATGGAGATTTCAATCCACGCTCCCCTCGCGGGGAGCGACGATCATGCTGGCCAAGGCGTCCAGGTCGCTCTGAGATTTCAATCCACGCTCCCCTCGCGGGGAGCGACCAATGTGGTCGATCAGCCGGCTCATGCGCTTGGTGATTTCAATCCACGCTCCCCTCGCGGGGAGCGACGGCCTCCGTGGGTTCTTCTTCTTCCACCACCAGGGATTTCAATCCACGCTCCCCTCGCGGGGAGCGACGGCCCACCATCCATCCCTTGGCCTCGTAGAAGTCCACATTTCAATCCACGCTCCCCTCGCGGGGAGCGACCGAACAGAAGCAGGCACTTTTTCTTGCATATTCAGGAATTTCAATCCACGCTCCCCTCGCGGGGAGCGACGATGACAAGTTTTGCTTGCAATCCCATTGATGTATTTCAATCCACGCTCCCCTCGCGGGGAGCGACCACAGAGAGGAGGTGACACCTTGAAAGCACTGGAATTTCAATCCACGCTCCCCTCGCGGGGAGCGACGCGCAGGAGCTCAAGCGCCTGCTGGCTCTGCTGGCAATTTCAATCCACGCTCCCCTCGCGGGGAGCGACGCTGCAGAGCGAGACCTACGGCGGCAAGTTGACCATTTCAATCCACGCTCCCCTCGCGGGGAGCGACGCAATCATTCTGGTTACTTACAAAACGCCAAAAGGATTTCAATCCACGCTCCCCTCGCGGGGAGCGACGAACGTGACGCTGTAGTGGCAGTAGCAGCCCGCGTAATTTCAATCCACGCTCCCCTCGCGGGGAGCGACGCAATCATTCTGGTTACTTACAAAACGCCAAAAGGATTTCAATCCACGCTCCCCTCGCGGGGAGCGACTTATATAGTCATACAAAAACGGCGGCTTACTCATAATTTCAATCCACGCTCCCCTCGCGGGGAGCGACGCACATATCCAGTTGATGTAAGCGGGATTGTATATATTTCAATCCACGCTCCCCTCGCGGGGAGCGACCAATACAGGCGTTCGCTTGCGTCACCGTCAATTATTTCAATCCACGCTCCCCTCGCGGGGAGCGACAAACAAGGCACTGGCCGGGACAAACAAGGAAATCAAATTTCAATCCACGCTCCCCTCGCGGGGAGCGACGTATCCGTACATGCGGGCGCTGCCGTAAGTGCCGGTATTTCAATCCACGCTCCCCTCGCGGGGAGCGACCAATACAGGCGTTCGCTTGCGTCACCGTCAATTATTTCAATCCACGCTCCCCTCGCGGGGAGCGACGGCTTCGACGCGTCCCAGTGGCAGTACAGCCGCAAAATTTCAATCCACGCTCCCCTCGCGGGGAGCGACATTCAGGTCCTGGGCGACCGTGTATCAGCATATTTGGATTTCAATCCACGCTCCCCTCGCGGGGAGCGACCAAAGCAGTCCGGTTTTGGCACGGACGAAATCCAATTTCAATCCACGCTCCCCTCGCGGGGAGCGACGCTCCGGCTCTTTTTGGATGGTCTGCCAGAACGAGATTTCAATCCACGCTCCCCTCGCGGGGAGCGACCCGCCAGTATGATCCCTCCTTGCCGGACACTGCCGATATTTCAATCCACGCTCCCCTCGCGGGGAGCGACCAGCGCCGGATGCACAATGCCAGAGAGCCTGGAGATTTCAATCCACGCTCCCCTCGCGGGGAGCGACTATTTCCTCCTTTTTCCGTCCCACTTCCACGCTGATTTCAATCCACGCTCCCCTCGCGGGGAGCGACCAAACAGACTTTTGCCGTTTTTACGGGCAATTATCAGATTTCAATCCACGCTCCCCTCGCGGGGAGCGACTGCAAAGCAGTCCGGTTTTGGCACGGACGAAATCCAATTTCAATCCACGCTCCCCTCGCGGGGAGCGACGTCTGGCATTGCCGGCGTAAGCGCCGTTATTCATGATTTCAATCCACGCTCCCCTCGCGGGGAGCGACACGGCGGGGAGATTGGAGGATAGCATGACTAAGACCATTTCAATCCACGCTCCCCTCGCGGGGAGCGACGACGCCTTGGGTGTGGATGCCAAGGCGAAAATCGTATTTCAATCCACGCTCCCCTCGCGGGGAGCGACGGCAAAAACACACAAAAAGCACTGAAAAGAATTGAAAGGAATGCACAAAGCTTTATCTTCGTCTTTCCTTCCCGTGCTATTGGTTTCTTCCCTCCCCCTTTCTTTTCCCGCAAATTTTTGCAAAATTACCTCTAACCCAACTGCGAATCTCTGGCTTTTTCCTGTTCGCTTGGGGTTCGCCCCATTTACAGGATCATCGGCTCTTCGGGCATGTAAGATGTTTTGCAGCCGAAATGCTCGATCTTATTTTCATAACGGCTGCCCAAGTAATAAAATCGCAGGCTATCCTTTTCTGGATCCATCAGTTGACGCAGCTTTGCCTGCAAAAGTTTGCACTGAGCAGGATCCAGCAAACACTCAAAAACCGAGCATTGTACCCGCTGCCCATAGTTGACGCATTCTTTTGCGATTTTACGCAGCCTTTTTCGCCCTGCTGCGTCTTCTGTATTCACATCATAGGTGATCAGTACCAGCACGACTTTTCACCTCCATAAAAAGGGCGGATATTCTTCCAGTTCTCCCCGCAAGCAGCGGGACAAAAGCAGCGCCTGAATATAAGGAATCAGCCCCCACGCCATCTTTTCCCGCAGATATGGGTGAGCGAGTGTTTCCCGTTTTTTCTGCTGCCAATGTGAAAGGAAGGTCCGTTTCCCTTTTTCGTTCAAAAATACTGCCCCGCCCGGCCGAAGCTCAAAATCCTGATGGCCCAGGATTCGCTTGTTAATCAGGGTCAGCACAAATCGGTCGGCCATGCAGGGCCGAAGTTCTTCCATCATGTCCAGCGCCAAGGAAGTCCGGCCCGGACGATCCCGATGGAGAAAACCCACATAGGAATCCAGGCCTACGCTTTCCAGTGCGGCAGCACAGTCGTTGGCCAGCAGGCTATAACTGAAAGAGAGCATCGCATTGACCGGATCCAAAGGTGGCCGTCGGTTTCTACCTGCAAAGCGGAAGAAATCTTTATCCGTCAGGATCAACTCTTCCCACACGCCAAAGTAAACTGTAGCCATCGCCCCCTCAATCCCCCGCAGACTGTCCAGATTTGTTTCCGCCGCGACCTGGGGCAAGGCCTCTTTCATCTGGAAGGATGCCTGGGTCAGGCGCTGGACATCCAGCCTCAGGGCATGATCCCTGCAGGCACGCTCCAGGCTCTGGCGCGCATTGTACAGCTTACCGAACACCATCCCCCGGGCAAAGCGGCAGCTCTGAAGCGGGTCGTCCGCCGCCCGGTATTGCGCTCGCCGCAGCAGCACGTTTCCGCCCCCTTCGCCGCAGATACGTGCCTGAAACCGCCCACCGGGAGTACAGAAAGCCAGCGAAATGCCCCGACGGGCACAGGCCCCCATAAGGCCCACAGACGCCCCGGAATAGGAAAAGGATACGATACCTTCCAGTGTGTGCAGAGGATAGCGGGCAACTTGCTGCCCGCCCCGACTTGCCAGCACATTTTCTCCTTCCAGAGAAAGATAGATATCCTCGCTGGTAACAAAAAGAGTGTTCAGCAGCTGTCTCATGGTTCTTCCTCCATGGCCCGGGCCAGGTATTCCCGCACGCTGCCCCTGCCCGGCAGCCCGGGCAGGCACAGTTCTTTCAGGGAACAGGCGTTACAGGCTTTGCTTCTCCTGACCACCGGGGTATATCCCCGCCGGTACAGCTGGTGCATTTCCTCCAGCATCCGGTACACCTGATCCCGCAGCTGGCTGGTAAAGGCCACCGGGGTACGGCGGCGGGGCTCGCCGTAAAACAGCGCTCCTTCCTGTATTTCGCAGCAAAGCATCTCCTCCAGACAAAGGGCCTGAGCACAAAGCTGCAGTTCGTCAGCCTGGTTGGATTTGGGCGCTCCCCGTTTATATTCCACTGGATAGGGCCGCCATGATCCTTCCTCACCCTGAAGGCAGATCCCCGCAGGGTCGGCCCGGAATTCCACCACGTCGCACTGACCCGAGATCCCGAGGGTACGGGAAACCACCGGCAGGCCCCGCAGAATGAGAAGGTCGCCCCGTTTTTCCCTCAAGGTCCCATCGTGGGCACGGGTGTGCAGCAGACCGCCTTCCACCGTCCGCAGATTTTCCCGCCACTGATTTTCGATGTGGATGAGAGCCCACTGCCTGCGGCAGAAGGCAAAATGCTGCAGGCCGGAAAGCGCCAGCAGTTCCTCTTCCCGCAGCATCATTCCATCTGCTGGCAGGTGATGCCCTCAGGCAGGCTTTCCAGATCCACAGTGACCGTATAATCCCCGAAGGAGCGGGCGGGCAGGCCGGAGTCCGGATCCTTGCGGGTGATTTTCACCGAATCAAAGAGCTTCCAGGCCGGGGCACAGCCCAACTCGTTGGCATGCCGGAACACGATGAGCCGGCGTACCGCCATCTTGCCCCGGGCGGCGGAGCGGTCGTTCTCAAACATATTCAGGATGGCCTGCCACAGCAGTTCCAGGTCCTCCTGGCTAAAGCCGGTGGTCTTGCGGGCCAGATTGGCCGAAACAAAGCCTTCGCAGCGGTACAGCCCGTAGGGCAGGACGTACTTACGGCCCATCTCGGTGCCCTTTCTCTCCGCGTCGGCCTCGGTAGTGGCGGTCACCCGGGTGATGGTGATCTCCTGGGGCAGCACCGGCTCCACACTGCGGGCAAAGCCCAGCTGTACCGGCCCCCGTACCTGACCGCAGTTCAGCGCCGCCTTGACAAAGGTGGTCATCACAGCTCCGAAGGTGCGGATATCATAGAAATTGGCGCACATCCAATCCCGGATGCGTTTGTCCAGCTCCGGGTCGTTTTTCTTTTTCTCCTTGACCGTCTTTTCGTCCACTTCCAGTGCCTTATAGGCCTCGGCGTCGCTGCGGTTGAGGGGAACGCCGTCCTTCACATAGATTCGGTAGCCGGCCTCGTCCTCCTTGACTGTTTCCACATAGTTGCGGATCTTGCGCTTGAGGCAGACGTCGGTGACGATGCCCAAACCCGTTTCCGGGTCTACCCGGGGCATATTGCCGGCATCCGGGTCGCCGTTGGGGTTGCCGTTTTCCACATCAAACAGGATCACAAACTCATAGCGGTTCTGAATGGGTTCACGCATGGTCTTTTTCCTCCTTTTTCTGATACCGTACCAAATTCTGCTGATAGTAGCCCAGCTGGAACGACCCCTGCTGCGGCAGGCTGAGCTGGTTGGGGAACTCCTGCCCCAAGAGGGCCAGCAACTCGGTGAGCTGGCGCTCAAAATACACTTGCAGGCCCCCGTCCAGCTTTTTCATATATTTCTGGGCCAGCTTGATAAGATTGGGGAATACTCGGGATGGCGTGGCGCAGGCAGCACTGAAATATCGATCCCGGATGGTGGTGTTGATGCCGGGGTTGGCGGCGGATTGGATGGCTTCCAGCACCGAGAAAAGCCGCCCCAGAGTATAGGGGATGTGTTTGGCTTGGGGATTCAGGGACACGGTTAGCACCTCCTTGGGTATATCGGGCAGCTCCTGCCCGCGCTGTTCGGTAAGTTTTGTGTAGTAAGCTTTCAGGATGGCGGCCCGCCCCCGGGTGATCTGCTTCTCGGCCCGGATGCGCAGTACCACACCGTTGAGCAGGGTAGCCGGGTAGGGGGTATTTTCCAAGATTGCCCGCAGCGTCTCCCCGGCAAGACCCGGCGAAGGGGTCTTGTCCTTACTGTTCTGGTTCACCGTCTCATTCAGGATAGCCCAGACGCTCAGAGTCTCCCGCTTATCCCAGGAAGGACGGGCTATCTCAAGCTGCTCCTGATGGGCCCGGAGATTTTGCAGAAAGTGCCCGAAGGTGTTGTGCAGGAAAAACCGCACCGAAAGCCGTGCCGAATTTGGGGAAAGACCCAGCAGATAAAAATCGGTGTGAGGGTCCAGCAGGTCTTCTTGGTACTCCACCTTTTCGCCCCGGCAGAGGGCCAGGGCCATCCCCCTAAGCTCCGGCTCGGTATAGGGCGTTTCGGTGCCATACAGCAGCCCCCCAAAGAGAGAGGCATACCCGCTCTGGCCCCCTCTGGCCCAGCAGACCACCGTGGCATCGCCCAGGTGGGCCAGATGCTCCCGGTCGGCCAGCAAATGATTCAGGGCCGAGGTATAGGCAAAGGCGGCATATTTGCCGGTGGGGGCGTTCATGTTCTGCTCCTTACCGTAAGAGCAAAAAGCCGGGGCGTTGAAGGAAACCAGAGCCGCGCCGCTGGACTGGGCCCCTGCCACATTTTTCACGGCAGGGTGCACGCTCTGCACAGGCCCCCTTTGCCCGGTGACCAGGCAGACCCCCTCGGGTCCCTGTTCCTCCCCCTGGCCGGACCAGGCCCGCTCCCAGGCCTCCTGCAGGGCAGGGTCTTGCTGCAGGAAGTCTCCTTCTTCCAGCCGAAAGACCAGGTTGGCGCCGGCCTCCAGCTCCTGCCAGACCGGTTCCAGGGCCGGATGCTGACGGGCTTTTGCCGGATTCCAGCTTTCAAAAAAAGCCAGCAGGGCCTTGGCTGCCGGGGAATCCACCCCTGCCAGAAGGCGGCGGTGGTATTCGGCGCAGGCCTCGAAACATTCCCGGGCACGGCGGGGATCGTTCTTGCCATCCGCCCCCAGCAAATAGGCGGAATTGTCCCACAAAAAGTTGGGGGAGATCCCGCTGGACCGCTTGACCGGTGCCGGCAGACAGAGAAGCTGGGGAGCCATCACCGTTTTTTTGCCCCGGGATTGAGGAACACGCAGGTCTATAGCCTGTAAAAGTTTTCCCTCACCATCGATGCGCAGCCCGCAGCTCACCTTTACCGGAGCCCAACCAGGGGGCTCGATCTCACCCCGGTCCCGGAGGTCTTCGTAATATCCGGTCAAAGCCTGCAGAATCATCCGATCACCTCCCCGCCAAAACGATCCGGCACCTGCAGGATCCCATCCTGCAATCGGGCCCGGAAAAACAGAGGCCGGATATTTTCCGGGTCGCTGTAATCCAGATCGTACAGCATCCAGCCAAGATCCCGTTCCCCGGCCAACTCGGGCGGACAGGGCGGCGGCGACTGGCAGAGAGCAAACTGGGCGGGAAACTCCCGGCAGCCAAAACAGGGCTGATGATAGAACTGCCCCCTCTTCAGCCGCCTGAGCATGATGTCCTGGAATTTTCCCGGGTTATCCCCCGGCGCGGCCCGGTCGGTGAGTTCAAAATGGGCTTCGATCACATATCGCACATCCCGCAGCAGCAGGGTGGCCCGCTGCTGAATCTCCTGAGGGGTGGCCAGATACAGCTCCCCCTTCCCCCGCTCCATTACAGTGCGGGCAGCCCGGGCGCTGACCGTAGCTTTTACCTCGTTCCTTTTCAGGTTGGAAAAGCGGATGGGGGCACAGACCCGGATGCGGTCGATGACCCAACGCAGACCGGGATGCCAGTAGATGGCCTCGATCAGCCCCCGGGCAGCGGAAGGGGTCATCACATCATAGCTCACCCGCTCTGTCTTCATCTCCGGTCTGGTAAAGCAGGCCATGTCGCCCCATACCTCTACCTGAATAGACATAACAGTACTCCTTTCTGTTTAGAATTTGGTTTTCTGGCTTTACCTTAGCACAAGATATATTTTTTCGCATGAACTTTATATTTTCATCCTTGTCAAAAAGTTTTCTGTCCTATATAACGATGTGAGTCACGTTCTGGACGTGTGGGTTGAAACATGAGTAAAAACAAAATAGCACCTGGCGGGGACGAAGATTTTTCTTCGTCCCCGCGCTTTTTTGTGGGGGCCATGCCCTTACAAAATCAGCGCCTGACCCAGGCCTGCCTTAGCGTCAAGGCCGGTTTCGTCAGAATAGAGGCCGGCATCCCTCAAAAGCGCGCTGCCGTCCTCCAGCAATTCCAGCTGGCCAGCTTTCTCCAAGGCGATGAAATCCCCCTCATAGACCGACACCCCATACCGGCCCAAACGGCGGAAAAGTTCCCGGCTGCGCTCCCCCGCTCGCAGCCGCCCGGCCAGTTCCGCCCCCTCTTCCCGGGGGATATAGACGGTGCGGGCGGCACTGTCGATCATTCGGAAACGCCTGGCTGTCTCGGCAAAGGGAAAGAACTCCCGGCCCATTCGGGGCAAAATCTGCTCCTGATCCTGGGCGTCTTGGCCTTTTAAACTCAGCAGTTCCCGGAAATAAGCCCGGACTGCCTGGGGCGTGCTGAAATCCTCATACCGATCCATCACCCACTGCCCGGCGGCAAGGGGGATGGCCAAAAGGGGCGGCGGCGCTTCCTGCCCCCGAAAAAGGGTGACCAGACTTTCCTCCGGCGGGCGGCGGCCCTCCCGATTGCAACGGCCCGCCGCCTGCAGAATCGAATCCAGGCCAGCCTCTTCCCGGAAGACAGCCGGGAAATCCAGATCCACCCCCGCCTCAATGAGGCTTGTGGAGATGACCCGGCAGGGCTTGCCCTGCCGCAGCCGTTCCCGTATCCTGGCCAGGCAGGCTTGCCGATGGGCCGGATACATCAGGGTGGAAAGATGGAACAGCCCTTCCCCGCCCGGTACAGCCCGGCAGAGCGTTTCGTACAGCTGACGGGCAGCCCGGCGGCTGTTGACCACACAGAGCACCTGCGGCAGCCTGGCCAGACGCCCGGCCAGTTCCTCCGGGGAGAGGATCCCTTCCCGGCAGAACCGGACCCGCCGGAACTCCTCCGCCCGGAACAGCCCTTCGGGACAAAGCTCCCGGATCTGCTGCCCGGGCAGGAATTCCTCAAATAAAGGGCCCAGTGCAGGCTGGGTGGCGGTACAAAGCACCGCGCTGACCCGATAGTGAGCTGCCAGCTGAGATATGGCCCAGACACAGGGGCGCAGGCTGGGCAGGGGCAGGGTCTGGGCTTCGTCAAAGATCACCACGCTGCCGGCGATGTTGTGCAGCTTGCGGCATTGGGAAGGCCGGTTGGAATAGAGGGACTCAAAAAACTGCACCGCTGTGGTCACCACCACCGGGGAATCCCAGTTTTCGGTGGCCCTGGCCAGACGGATACTCTCCGGGTCCGCCTGGCCTTCCAGATCATACAGCATACCGGAATGGTGTTCCAGCACCGACGCCGGGCCCAAGATCTCCCGAAAGACCCGGGCCGTCTGCTCGATGACCGAGGTGTAGGGGATGACATAGATCACCCTATTCAGCCCAAAGGCCCGGGCCTGGGCCAGCGCAAAGGCCAGGGAGGTCACCGTTTTGCCCCCGCCGGTGGGCAGGGTCAGGGTAAACAGGCCGGGGGGCTGGGTACGGCCTGCCTGGCGGCAGGCTTCCAGGGCAGCGCACCGCCGGCGGTTCAGTTCGCCCCGGGGCGGATACCAAGCCTTGATATATCGTTCCAGTTTGGCTTCCAATTCGGCCATTCCTTCGCCGCCGCCCCGGGCAGGGGCAGAGGGATCCATAAAATTCTCCGTATCCTGATAATCCGCATCCACCAGGCAGGAATAGAGCATACGGGTGTAAAACATCCCTGCCGCCGGCTCTTTGGCAAATTCCGGGATGGCGGGCTCCGGCAGCCGGATCTCCTCCTGCCAGGCGCTGAAATCTGGGAGCCTGCCCTCCCTCGCCCGGCGCAGCCGCCCCATCAGGGTGCCGGACTCGGCGCTGTCTCCCCGGCCGCCCCCGTCCGGCAGACCGCCATGATGCCCCGCCGCCGCAAAGGCCGCCGGAACCTGCCCTTGCCGGGCGCAGACAAAGGCCCCGGCAGTGGAATGGTCCGGCTTTTCCGGGCTGCCCTCCAGCCGGCGCTGGAACTCCCGGCTGTACTTGCCCAGGTCGTGGCCAAGGCCCGCCAGTTCCGCTTGGGCCTCGCCCCCAAAGGGCGCGGCGAACCGGCCTGCCAGCCGGGCCGTGTTCTCCAGATGTTCTCTCAAAGGCTGCTGCCGGCCGTCCTCTGCCTTATGGGCCAGCCAACCCTTTTCCTCCATCTCGTCCACCTTCCTTTTGCCGCAAAAAATGCCGCAGCTTCGACTCTCTTACTTTTTTTCAGTATAGCATGGCTTTTGTCCCATGAAAAGGACTTTTGAGCTTTTTTGCCTTCTTTTTTCCGATTTGACAGGCCCCGCCGGGCGTGATAGAATAACAGCGAAAAATGACCCGATGTTTTGCGTCTTCGCCGATCATCGGGTTTTGTTTTGGGGCCAGAGGGGCCCCGGGGAGGAAAATATGAAACAGGATCGCAGCGAAGCGCTGGAGATCGCCGTCTATGCCGGCATCATCCTGCTGCAGAGCGGAGCCGAGATTTTCCGGGTGGATGAAACGGTGGAGCGTATCACCCGGGCCTACGGGGTGGAATCCTGCAGTTCCTTTGTGCTGAGCAGCGGCCTGTTCACCACCGCCGGCAATCAGCAGGAGGAATATTTCGCCAAGGTGCGCCATGTGCCCCTGAGCGGCGCCCGGCTGGATAAGGTGGAGGCGGTGAACGAGCTTTCCCGGGAGATTGCCCGGGGGCAGCACACCCCCCAGCAGGCCCTGGAACAGCTGCGCCAGATCGACACCATGCCCCGCCGCCCGGCGCCGGCCCGGCTGGCCGCCTCGGGGCTGGGCAGCGCCTGCTTCTGCCTGATGTTCGGGGGCAGCCTGCCCGACGCCTTCGGTTCTTTCTGGGCCGGCCTGCTTTTGTACCTGTGGCTGATGGCGGTGGAGGACAAAAAGCTCTCCAAGATCACCACCACCCTGCTGGGCAGCGCCGCCGCCACCTTGGCCTGCCTGCTTCTCTTCCGGCTGGGGGTGGGGCAGGACCTGAACCAGATGGTGATCGGCTCCATTGTGCCCCTGCTGCCGGGGCTGCCCTTCACCATCGCCATCCGGGATATTGCCGACGGGGATTACATCGCCGGCAGCGTGCGGATGCTGGACGCCCTGCTGGTGGCCCTGTGCATCGGCGGGGGTGTGGTGCTGGTGTATACCTTCTATTATCGCTTGACGGGAGGATGGTTCTGATGCCTCTTCAGCTGGCGGCGGCTTTTCTGGGCACGGCCGCCTTTGCCCTGCTTTTTTATGTGCCGGCCCGGCACTACCTGTCCTGCGGGCTCACCGGGGCCCTGGGCTGGGGCTGTTACCTGGCCCTGCAGCCGGCCCTGAGCGCGCCGGAGGCCGCTTTCTGCGCCGCCGCCCTCACCGCCCTGCTCTCCCGGGTCTTTGCCATCCGGGAAAAATGCCCGGTGACCGCTTTCCTGATCTCGGGCATTCTGCCCCTGGTGCCCGGCGCGGGCATTTACTGGACCACCTATTTTATGCTCACCGGCCAGAGCGCCGAAGCCCTGCGCCGGGGCGTGGAGACCGGCAAGATCGCCGCCGCCATGGTGTTGGCCATCGTGCTGGTGTTTGAGCTGCCCCAGGGGCTGTTCCGGGTCTTCGGCCGCCGGGCCCGGCCCTGATTTTACCGGTCTCCGGCCTTTTTTCGCCCGATTTGGGGTATAACCATAGTGGGCATGACCTGCCCCGGGAGAATCTTTATGAAATACAAGCTCAATTCCCTGCAGATCCTGGCTGCCGGCTTCGCCCTGGTGATCCTGGCGGGGGCGGCGCTGCTCTGCCTGCCCTTTGCCACCCGGCAGGGCATCTCCTTCTTTGACGCCCTTTTCATTTCCACCTCGGCCACCTGCGTCACCGGCCTGGTGGTCTGCGATACCTTCACCACCTTCACCCTGTTTGGTCAGGCGGTGATCCTGGCCCTTATCCAGGTGGGCGGCCTGGGCTTTATGATGGTGGCCATCCTGTTCTGGATAGCCCTGGGCCGCCGCATCGGTCTTGCCCAGCGGGCCCTTTTGATGGAATCGGTGGGCATCTGGCAGCTGGGAGGCATCGTCCGGTTTACCCGCCGGGTACTCCTCGGCACCGCCCTCATTGAGGGGGTGGGGGCCCTTTTGCTGGCCAGCCGGTTCTGCCCCAAGTTCGGCCTGGCCACCGGGCTCTGGTACGGGGTGTTCCACTCGGTATCCGCCTTCTGCAACGCCGGCTTTGACCTGATGGGCCGGCAGACCCCCTATTCCTCCCTCACCGCCTTTGCCGAGGACTGGGTGGTAAACCTGACCGTCATGGGCCTGATCCTGGCCGGCGGCATCGGCTTTTTCGTCTGGAACGACCTGGTGGAAAAGGGCCTGCACTGGAAGCGCTGGCGGCTGCACACCCGGATCATGATCTCGGCCACCCTCATCCTCACCCTGGGCGGGGCGGCTGCCTTTTACCTTCTGGAAAAAGACGGGGCCTTTGCCCACCTTTCCCCCTCCGGGCAGGTGCTGGCAGCCCTGTTCCAGTCGGTGACCCCCCGCACCGCCGGCTTCAACACGGTGGATCTGGGCCAATTGAGCGAGGCGGGCAGCCTGCTCACCATCCTGCTCATGTTCATCGGCGCGGGGGCGGGCTCCACCGGCGGCGGCATGAAGGTGACCACCTTTGTGGTGATCGCCCTGTCGGTGCTGGTGCGGGTGCGCCGCCGCCGGGAGATGGAGCTGTGCGGCCGAAGGCTGGAGGAGGATGTGCTCAAGGCCGCCTGCCCTGCCGCCGCCCTCCACGGGACGCTGTTTTTGCTGGGGGCCTTTGTGCTCTGCTGCCAGGGGGTGGAGCTGAAAGCCGCCCTCTTTGAGTCGGTATCGGCCATCAGCACGGTGGGCCTTTCCCTCAGCCTTACCCCCACCCTGCCGGCCTTGTCCCGGCTGGTGCTGATATTCCTGATGTACGCCGGGCGGGTGGGCAGCCTGTCGGTGGCCATGGCGGTGACCCGCAAGGGCAGCCGGGCCAAGCTGCGCAACGTGACCGAAAAGATCATCCTGGGCTGAATGCCCCAAAAACAGGAGGAACTACCATGAAATCATTTCTCATCATCGGGCTGGGCAGCTTTGGGCGGCATCTGGCCATCAAGCTCACCGAACTGGGCAACGAGGTGATGGTCATCGACAAGGACGAGGAAAAGGTGGACGACCTGGTCGACCTGGTCACCGCCGCCAAGGTGGGCGACTGCCAGGACGAGGAGGTTCTGCGGGCCCTGGGGGTGCGCAACTTTGACGTCTGCTTTGTCTGCGTGCGGGACGATTTCCAGACTTCCCTGGAAGTGACCTGCAGCCTGAAAGAGCTGGGGGCCCAGTATGTGGTGGCCCACGCCGAGCGGGAGCGGCAGATGAAATTTTTAAAGATGATCGGCGCCGACGAGGTGATCCACTCGGAACTGGACATGGCTGCCCGGGCGGCGGTGCGGTTCAGTGCCCGGGGCGCCTTTGAGTATGTGGAGCTCATCCCCGAATACGCGGTGGTGGAGATCGCCGTTCCCCCCGAGTGGGTGGGCCAGACGGTGGCCCAGGTGGGGGTGCGCCAGAAATACAACCTGAACATCATCGGTTTTAAAAACGGCGGCCGGGTACAGCCCATGACCCAGCCGAACCATCTCTTCTCCGAAGGGGAACACCTGATCATCGCCGGCAGCAAGCAGGACGCTCTGGGCCTGATGAAGGCCGGCAAATAAGACAAAAAAGAGGGCCTTTGCCGCCGGGCAAAGGTCCTCTTGTGTTGTATGGGATTTAGGGCGCAGGGGGTTACACTTCCTGCAGCTCGCCCCGGCTGGCCGCCTTCAGGTAGGCGAAGATGAAGCCGTCCAGATCGCCGTCCATCACGCCCTGAACGTTGCCGCTCTCGTAGCCGGTGCGGTGGTCCTTGACCAGGGTGTAGGGCATGAACACATAGCTGCGGATCTGATGGCCCCAGGCGATCTCGTTCTGCACGCCCTTGATGTCGCTGATCTTATCCATATGCTGCTGCTGAGCGATCTGGAAGAGCTTGGCTTCCAGCATCTTCATGGCAGTATCCCGGTTCTGGAACTGGCTGCGCTCGGTCTGGCAGCTGACCACGATGCCGGTGGGCTTGTGGATCAGGCGAACCGCCGAAGAAGTCTTGTTGATGTGCTGGCCGCCCGCGCCGGAGGAGCGGTAAACCTGCATCTCGATATCCTCCGGGCGGATATCCACATGGATGGAATCATCCAGCTCGGGCATGACCTCCAGGCTGGCGAAGCTGGTCTGGCGGCGGCTGTTGGCGTCGAAGGGGCTGATGCGCACCAGACGATGCACCCCGTTCTCGCTCTTGAGCATGCCGTAGGCGTTGGGGCCCTCCACCATGATGGAGGCGCTCTTCAGGCCGGCCTCGTCCCCGTCCAGATAATCCAGGGTGGAAACCTTATAGCCGTGGGCCTCGCCCCAGCGGGTGTACATCCGGAACAGCATCTGGGCCCAGTCCTGCGCCTCGGTGCCGCCGGTGCCTGCGTGGAAGGTGAGGATGGCGTTGTTGTGGTCGTACTCGCCGGAAAGCATGGTGATGAGCTGCAACTCCTCCACCGCCTTGTCCACCTGGGCCACGGCCTCTTCCCCCTCGCCCAGCAGCTCGGGGTCGTTTTCCTCTTCCAGCATCAGCAGCAGGGTCTCGGCGTCCTCATAGGCCTGGCGCAGCTTTTCGAACCGCTCCAGCTTGCCCTTCAGATCGCTCATCTCCGCAAAGACCTTCTGGCTGCCCTCGGCGTCGTCGTAAAAGCCGGGCAGGGTCATCTTGTGCTCCAGCTCCATCACCCGCTTCTGGCTGGCTTCGATGGCCAGGGCGTCCTTCAGGTCCGCCAGGGCGGTCTCGTAGCCGCCCAGCTTGGATTTCAACTCGTCGATCGTGATCATACAGAACTTACCTTTCTAAAATCGGTAAAGGATAGACACATATTGTTATTATACCGTTTTTTATGGGGATTGTAAATATTTTTCTGTCTGGCAGCAGGGGAAAAAGCGAGGGTTTGGGGCCGGGAGCCGGAACCTGGGGGCGGGGCGGAAAAAAGGCAGGGCAGGGCCGGCCGGCGCGGCCAAAATGCCGGCGGCAAAAAACGGGCGGCAGAGGAAAAACCGGGGCCTGGCCCCATTCGCCGGCAAAAATCAGGCCCCCGGAAGAAAACGCAGGGCCCCTACCTGCTTTTTTGCCCGGCCGGGACGGCCAAATGTAAAGATTTTGTGGACAAAAGGGGGGTATCACTTTCCTTTTAGGCACCGGTGCGGTATAATAATATTGTTTTACTATCGAATTTTCGGAGGACGAAATGTTCAGTTTTATCGGTTATAAATGTCCCGTCTGCGGCAAGCCCTTTGCCGAGGGGGACGATATCGTGGTCTGCCCGGACTGCGGCGCCCCCTACCATCGGGAATGCTACCACAAGCTGGGCCGCTGCCAGTTTGAAAGCCTGCACAGCCCCAGCTTTGTCTGGGAGCCCAGCCCCCAGGAGGAGGAAGCCGCCAAGGCGGCCCGCACCATCCCCTGCCCTGCCTGCGGGACCCAGGTGCCGGGCAACAGCAATTTCTGCCCCAACTGCGGCACCGCCCTTTCCGGGCAGGCCGGCCCGGCCCAGGGCCAGGCCCAGGCCGACCCCCGCCAGGCCTACCGGGACAGCTACCAGCGGATGAGCGCCTCCCAGGCTTACCGGGAGGCCTTCGGCACCGCCACCCTGGATGACATCCCCATCCCGGACTGGGAGGCCTTCCTGGGCCGCTCCTCGGCCATCTATCTCACCGTGTTCGGCCGGATGAAGCAGACCGGCCGGCGGATGGCCATGAACCTGAGCGCCTTTTTCTTCGGGCCGCTCTACTTCTTCTACCGCAAGATGTGGCGCTGGGGGCTGATCTTCTCGGCCATCTTCTTTGTGCTGAACGCCCCCTTCCTGCTTTTGATGCTGCAGATCTCCGGCAGCCCGGTGGCCTCCGGCCTCAACCCGGACGCCCTGTATTCGGCGGCCAGCCTTTGCAGCTGGCTCACCTGGGCGGTGATGTTTGTGCGGGGCTTCTTTGCCCACTACCTCTACCGGCAGGAGGCCGCCCGCAAGATCCGCCAGATCAGCCAGGCGCTGCCCCAGGGTGAGGGCCGGGCCGAGGCGCTGCGCCGCAGCGGCGGGGTGAGCTGGAAGGGCGTCATCCTCTTTGCCCTGCTGGTAGTACTGCTGGACGGCCTGGTGGCCGCCCTTCTGGGGCCCAACCTGACGGCCCTGTATGCCCTGGTGGGCTTCTGACGCGCGGCCCCCGGCCGCCCTTTGATAAAAAAGAAAAACGGGATCCAAAGAAAGAAAGGAAGTTATCAGAACATGAAAGTGACAAAAGCCATCATCCCCGCTGCCGGGCTGGGCACCCGTGTGCTGCCCGCCACCAAGGCCATGCCCAAGGAGATGCTGCCCATCGTGGATAAGCCCGCCATCCAGTATATCGTGGAAGAGGCGGTGCGCTCGGGCATTACCGAGATCCTCATCATCCTGGGCCGGGGCAAGAGCATCATCGAGGACCACTTTGACCGGGCCCCCGAGCTGGAAGCAGCCCTGTCCAAACCCGGCAAGGAAAAGGCCCTGGAGGAATGCCTGGGCATCGCCGGGCTGGCCAACATCTTCTTTGTGCGCCAGAAGCAGACCCTGGGCCTGGGCCACGCAGTGCTGATGGCCCGCCCCTTCACCGGCAACGACCCCTTTGTGGTGATGTACGGGGATGACGTGATCATGGGCGAAGACCCCTGCGCCGCCCAGCTCTGCCGTGCCTATGAGCAGTACGGCCGCCCCTGCGTGGGCATCAAGGAGGTAAGCCGGGAGGCCATCGTGAAGTATTCCTCCATGAAGACCACCCCCATCGCCGGCAACCACTACCTGATCGACGACATGATCGAGAAGCCGGCCCCCGGCCAGGAATTCAGCCTGTTCAGCATCCTGGGCCGCTGCCTGCTCACCCCCGAGATCTATCCCCTTTTGGAGAACACCAAGCCCGGCGCCGGCGGCGAAATCCAGCTCACCGACGCCATGGCCGAGTATGCCCGGGCCAAGGGCATCACCGGCGTGGATTTCACCGGCAAGCGGTATGACATGGGCAACAAGCTGGGCGTGATGCAGGCCCAGGTGGAAACCGCCCTGCGCCACCCGGAGATCGGCGGGGAGTTCCGCGCCTACCTGAAGGAGCTGGCCGCCACCCTGTAAGGGCCCCCGCCGCCCTGGCCGGCGGCATTCCTGAATAAAAATACCCCCGGCGCGGCTTTTTGGGGCGGACAAGCCCTTGACAAAGGCCGCGCCGATTGGTATAATAAGTTGTCTTTCGTCCCGAAAGATATCCTTGCCCCGTAAGGGGCCATATGTCCAAAAGGAGGTGTACAGAGAATGGCTAAGTACGAAACCATGCTGATTACCACAGCTGCCCTGGATGAGGAGGCTTCCGCTGCCCTGGTTGGCAAGTTCAAGTCCCTGATCGAGGCCAATGGTACCATCGATTCTGTCGACGAGTGGGGCAAGCGCCGTCTTGCTTATCCCATCAACGACGAGGTTGAGGGCATTTACACTGTGATCAAGTTCCAGTCCGCCCCCGACTTCCCCGCTGAGCTGGATCGTGTGTACAAGATCACCGACGGCGTTCTGCGCTCCATGATCGTGGCCGAGGCTGAATAAGCTGCCGCCGCACACGGGCCCCTTTGCCGGGGCCATGAGCTTGGAAAGAGGGATTGATTTATGCTGAATGTTGTTGCCATTATGGGCCGGCTGGTGGCCGACCCCGAACTTCGCACCACGCCTCAGGGCACCAGTGTGACCACCTTCCGCATCGCCTGCGACCGCAACTTCGTCCGTCAGGGCGAGCAGCGCCAGGCCGATTTCCTGGATGTAGTGGCCTGGCGTCAGCAGGCCGAGTTCGTATGCCGGTATTTCCAGAAGGGTTCGCTGATCGCCATCAGCGGCAGCATCCAGACCCGGCAGTACCAGGATAAGAACGGCAACAACCGCACCGCGGTGGAGATCGTGGCCGACAATGTGAACTTTGCCGGCTCCAAGTCTTCCGGCGGCGAAGGCGGTTATGCTCCCTCCCAGGCCCAATCCGGTCAGGGCTATTCCTCCCGCGGGGCAATGGCTCAGCAGCCTGCCCCCAGCTTCTCCAGCGGCTCCAACGAGGATTTCGCTGTGATCGACGACAATGAGGACCTGCCCTTCTGACGACAAAATCCAACAAGGAGGTAACCAGTCATGGCTTTTGAGAGAACTGAAGGCGGCCGTTCCGGCCGTCCCATGCATCGCGGCCGCCGCAAGGTTTGCAGCTTCTGCATGGATCATATCGAGCACATTGATTACAAGGATGTTCCCCGTCTGCGCAAGTATGTGAGCGAGCGGGCCAAGATCATCCCCCGCCGCGTCACCGGCACCTGCGCTTTCCATCAGCGCGAGCTGACCGTGGCCATCAAGCGTGCCCGTCACGTGGCCCTGATGCCCTACGTGAGCGACTAATCTGCTCTATAAAAAGCCCGGAGCTTTTGGCTCCGGGCTTTTTCTTTGCTTTTGGAGAGAGTTTTTTCCTTTGTAAAGGGAGTTCCTCGCCCTTTCAGGCTCTCCCCCTTCTTTCTTTGGAAAAAACAAAACAGCGCCCGGCAGCCTTTTACAAGGCGCCGGGCGCTGTATTTCTGTTTGGGGCTGCCGGGGCTCACCCTTCCCCGTTCTGGCTTTCGCCGGTCTGGTTGCCCAGTACCTCGGGGGGACGTTCGTCGGCAATATAGACGTTCACGATCACCTTGCCCACGTCGATCTCGGTGCCCGCCGGCACGTCTACATCGGCCACGCAGCCGGACACATAGCTGCCGTCATTGGCGAGGGTGAGCAGGCTGAAGGAGATGCCCCGGCTGTTCAGCTCGGCCACCGCGTTTTCCTGGGTGAAGCCCAGGATATAGGGCATTTCCACCAGATGGGGGCCCTGGCTGATGACCAGACTGATGAGGGCATTTTTGGCCACCGGCTGGCCGGCTGTGGGGCTCTGCTCGATGACGGTGCCCGGCTCGGTATCGGAATCATAGCGATGTTCGGCCACATAAAACCGGAAATAGGGGGCCAGCTCCGGGTCGCTGTTCACTTCCTCGTAGCTCAGGCCCACCAGGTCGGGCACATACAGCTCCTTCTGCAGGGCACTGCTGGCCGGCAGGCCGGAGGGCTGCTCCTGCCCGCCGCCGCCTTCCCTGCGCAGGAAAAGCCAGCAGATCAGCATGAGCAGGATGCAGATGACCACCAGCACCGTCATGAGCAGGGCGTACTGGTTCTGGCCGCTCTTGCCTTTCCGGCGGCGGGAGACCTCGGCCGCCTCTTCCCTGTCCAGCAGCACATTGGCCGCGTTCTGGGAGGCCAGCACCCCCATCAGCTCGGGCACGTTCTGCACCCGCTCGGCGGGGGTCAGCCGCATGGCACGGCTCAGCACCGCCGACAGATACCCGGGCACATCCCGCTCCATCTCCCGCACGGTGGGCATGCTGTCCCGCACCAGGCGCTGGGGCGCCGGCAGGGGCGCCGTGCCGGTGAGGATGCGGTAAAACACCGCCGCCAGGGCATACACATCGGTATACCGCCCGGCAAACTGCTCGGGGGCATACTGCTCGGGGGCGGAATAGCCCTCGAACAGCTTTTCCTTGAGTTCGCTGCCCCGGGTGCGAAGGCCCAGGGTGGCATAGCCCCCCAGGCAGGCCTTGCCCCCCTGGAGGATGAAGATGGTCTCGGGGGAGATGCCCCGATGTACCAGCCCTTCCTTATGGAGGGCCGCCACCCCTTCCAGCACCGGCTGCATCAGGCTGCGGGCCTCGGCCGGCTTGAGGGGGCTTTTGCGGGAGGAGAGGTATTTTTCCAGGGTCTGGCCCTTGCACACCTCGGTGACCGCATAGACCGTGTCGTTTTCCTCGATCACGTCCTGCACCGTCACCAGGCCGGTGGCCGGGGTGATCCGCTGCAGGGTGCGGTACAGGTCGGCAAAATCCATCCGGTTGGTCTTGAACAGCACCTCCCGGCCGGGCTTGGGTTCCAGCCGGCCCTCCACCCGGCCCTGGGCCAGGGTGACGGGCAGGTATTCCCGGATCATCACCCGCTGACCGGTGGTGTTGTCGGCCCCTTCATAGGTCACGCCCTCCCCGTCCGCCTGCACAAAGCGGCCCAGGGTATACCTTTCCCCCAGCAGGCTGGCAAAGGCCAGGGTGCCTGCCGGGTTCTGGTTCTGCAGGCTTTTGCCGCAGAAGGGGCAGTGATCCCGGGGGCTTTCCAGGGGGGATAAACAGTGGGGACAAAGCTTCATCTTGACCTCTTCAGCTGCCGGCGGGGGCGATCACCGGTCCAGATCTTCCTCGTTCTCCAGGTTGTGCCAGACGTTCTGCACATCGTCGTCCTCTTCAATGGCGTCCAGGAGCTTGGCCATCAGCACCATCTGGTCGGGATCGGTGAGGGGGCTGGTGGTGGAGGGCACCATCTCCACCTCGGCGGAGATGAAGCTGTAGCCCTTATCCTCCAGAGCCTGACGCACGGCGCTGAAATCCTCGGGAGAGGTGGTGACCCGGGCCACATCATCGCCCACTTCAAAGTCCTCGGCGCCGGCTTCCAGGCAGTCCTCCATCATCTGGTCGGGGTCCTTGTCCTCGGCATCCAGCAGGATGATGCCCTGCTGGGTGAACAAGAAGCCCACGCAGCCCATGTTGCCCAGGTTGCCGCCGAACTTGTCGAAGTAGTGGCGCAGGTTGGCCGCGGTGCGGTTGCGGTTGTCGGTGAGGGTCTCCACCATCATGGCGATGCCGCCGGGGCCGTAGCCCTCGTAGGTGATGGACTCATAGTCCTCCTTCTCGCCGCCCTCGGCCCGCTTGATGATCCGCTGGATGTTGTCGTTGGGAACGTTCAGGCTCTTGGCCTTGGCGATCAGGTCACGCAGCTTGCCATTCACGTTGGGGTCGCCGCCGCCTTCCCGCACGGCCACGCTGATCTCACGGCCTACCTTGGTGAAGATCTTGGCCTTCTGGCCGTCGGTCTTTTCCTTTTTCCGCTTGATGTTGTTCCATTTGCTGTGTCCAGACATGAGATTACTCCTCCTATTAAAATACCCAAAAACGGGCTGTGTTATGCGCTTGGGGCCTGTGGCACCCTTAACTTTATAATTTTATCATACTTTTGGCTTTATTTCAAATTCCGCAGGGCCTTGGGCAGGTGATTTTTCACCTTTCCTCCGCTCACCTTGCCAAAGCCCAGGGGGAAACCGTCCACCAGCACCGCGCAGTAGCCGGCGCCGGCGGTGCGTGCCTCGATCTCCTCCCCCCGCAGGAACGCGGCGGTGCGCTCGTCGGCCAGGGTCAGCTCTTCCCGGTTTTCGCACCCGGCACCCCAGACCATGAAAAGGTGGTGGTCCGGCTCAAAGCGGCCCTTGGAAAGGCTGCCTGCCAGCACCCCCGCCCGCATCACCCGCAGCCCGCCGGCCAGGGCCTCGGCGGGCAGGGCCGGGGGCAGGATGTAGACCCGGCCGCCGGCTTCCAGGGCCCGCTTCCCCGCCAGGGCGGGGAAATACCGGGCGGCAAATTCGGCCCAGAGGGGCGGGGTCTTGGCCGGCTTTTCCCGCTTGGGGCGGCCCTTGCCGGACCGGGCCTCGGCGGGGGCGTCGGGGCTTTTGGCAAGGCAGGCCATGAAATGGCCCTCGCCCCCCTGCCCCGGCCAGATCCGGCGCATGCGGGATACATCGGCGGCATAGCCGCAGAGCCGGTTTTCCTCCCCCGGGCTGCCGAAGGAAGCGCCGCAGTCCTCCAGGGTGAACTCGGGGTGAAGGCTGAGAAAGCGGCCGATCTGGCCCTCGTCCTCCTCGGGGGCAAAGGTGCAGGTGGAATAGACCAGCCTGCCCCCCGGGGCCAGGCACCGGGCCGCCGCCTCCAGAATTTCGGCCCCCCGCCGGGCGCACTGGGCCACCAGGCCGGGATTATGCTGGGCCATGGCCTGGGGCTCCTTGCGGAACATCCCCTCGCCGGAACAGGGGGCATCCACCAGCACCCGGTCAAAAAAGCCGGGCAGGGCGCCGGCGATATGGTCGGGGGTCTCGTTCAGCACCAGGGCGTTGGGCACCCCCATCCGCTCCAGGTTGCCCCGCAGCACCGCCGCCCGGGCCGGGTCGTACTCATTGCTCACCAACAGGCCCTGACCCGAAAGGGCCGAGGCCAGCTGGCTGCTCTTGCCGCCGGGGGCGGCGCAGAGATCCAGCACCCGGCAGCCGGGCTCCACCCCCAGCAGGGGGACGGGGGCGCTGGCCGAGGGTTCCTGCAGGTAATAGACCCCTGCCTTGTGGTAGGGGTGCAGGCCGGGGCGCTGGGCCGGGTCGGTGAGGCGGCAGCCCTGTGGGCAGAAGGGCGAGGGGGCCAGGGCCAGGCCGCAGCCCTCCACCGCTGCCCGGGCGCCCGGGCGAAGGCCGTTCACCGTAAGGCCCCGAGCCGGGGCGGCTTCCAGGGGGGTGTGCAGGGCTTCGTACCTTTGGCCCAGCAGCTCTTTTTCCCGGCTTGTGAAATACTCCAGTTCCATGGCGTAAAATTCCTTTGCTGTTTGAATATTTCTCTCCCCCCGGGCAAAGACTATAGGTAACAGCCCACCATACCCGGGCTGTGGAAGGAGATTGTGATCATGAAAAACAGTACCCAGAATACCCAGAACAGCTCTTCCAACAAGAAGGGCAGCACCCAGTCCACCCAGAGCACCCAGCAGCAGGGCTCCCAGAACTCTACCACCAAGAAGAGCAGCAACTGCAAGTAAGCGCCCGAGAAAGAGCCGTGCTGTACAGCGCAAGCTGGCGGCACGGCTCTTTTTGGGTTCAGCCCTCGGGCTGGGTGGGGTCGAAGTTTTCCCAGATGAAATCGAACAGCTGCCGGATGCGGTCGGTCTGCCCCTGCAGGTAGAGCCAGCCCAGCAGGGCCTCGAAGCCGGTGGAGCACCGGTATTCCTCGGGGGTGGCGTGCTTGGCCACCGTGGCCTTGCTGGCGTTCTTGCCCCGGCGCAGCTGGTCCTTTTCGGCCTCGGTGAGCTTTTCTTCCAGAAGGGCCGCCGCCCGGAACTGGCCCACTGCCGATACATATTTCACCGCCGCCGCGTGCAGCCGGCCCGGGGCCAGCCGGTGGTAGCGCACCAGCCTTTCCCGCACCAGCAGCTCATAGACGCTGTCCCCCACAAAGGCCAGGCTCAGGGGGCTTTGTTCCCGGATATCCACCGGCGTCTCATTCTGATTCAAGGGCAGGGCTCCTTTCCCTTAGAAGATATAGTCAAATTCATATTCCCCGATGCGGATGGTGTCCTCTTCCTCCACGCCCTGGCGGACCAGCTCGTCCAGGATGCCGCTCTCGCCCAGCTGGCGCTGGAAGTACTGAAGGCTCTCGTAATCCTCCACATCGCTGCCGGCCAGGATCCGCTCCAGCCAAGGAGCCTCCACCTCAAAGACATGGGGCTCGGGATGGGTGATGGTAAAGGCGCGGCCCTCCCCGGCCTGGGGCTCGGGGGGCAGGAACTCGGGCTGGAACTGGGGCACCGGGGGCAGCTGCTGCAGCTGGTTCCAGATAAGGCCGGGCAGTTCTTCCAGCCCCTGACGGGTGGCCGCCGAGATGGCCCGGAAGAGATAGCCCTTCTCCTGGGCAAAGGCCCGGACGGCCTCGATCTGCTCGGGGGTGGCGGCGTCGCACTTGTTGGCCAGCAGGATCTGGGGCCGGGCCGCCAGCTCGGGGCTGAATTTTTCCAGCTCCCGGTTGATGGTCTCGAAATCCTCGATGGGGTCCCGGCCCTCGCTGCCGGACACATCCACCAGGTGCAGAAGCAGGCGGCACCGCTCCACATGGCGCAAAAAGTCATGGCCCAGGCCCACACCCTCGCTGGCCCCCTCGATGAGGCCGGGGATATCGGCGGCTACAAAGCTCTGCTCGGGGCCCACCTTGACCACACCCAGCACCGGGGTGAGGGTGGTGAAGTGGTAGTTGGCGATCTTGGGCTTGGCGGCGCTGAGCACGCTGATGAGGGTGGACTTGCCCACGTTGGGGAAGCCGATCAGGCCCACGTCGGCGATGAGCTTGAGCTCCAGCCAGACCCACCGCCCCTCGCCGGGCAGGCCGGGCTTGGCGAACTTGGGGATCTGGCGGGTGGGGCTGGCGAAATGCACGTTGCCCCAGCCCCCCTTGCCGCCCCGGGCCAGCACCACCGGCTCGTCACCCGAGATGTCGGCCATAATCCGGCCGGTCTCGGCGTCCTTCACCAGGGTGCCCCGGGGCACACGGATGACCAGGTCGGGGGCGTTTTTGCCGGTGCAGCGCCCGGCGCCGCCCTTTTCCCCGTCCTGGGCCTGGTACTTGCGCTTATAGCGGAAATCCAGCAGGGTGGACAGGTTATCGTCGGCCACAAAGACCACGCTGCCGCCCCGGCCGCCGTCGCCCCCGTCGGGGCCGCCCGCCGCCACGAATTTTTCCCGGTGGAAGCTGACGCTGCCGTCGCCGCCCTTGCCGCTTTGGATATAGATCTTTACGATGTCTACGAAATTGCCTGCCATCTGTTTTCTCCTTTTGGGGCCGCCCCGGAAACTACGCAAAAAGCCGAGCCCGCAGGGGGCCCGGCTTTTCAGCTTCGCGAAAGCGGATTACTGCTTGATGCTGACCTGCTTGCGGTCGCGGCCAACCCGCTCGAAATGGACCTTGCCGTCCACCAGAGCAAAGAGGGTGTCGTCGCTGCCCTTGCCCACGTTCTCACCGGGGTGGATGTGGGTGCCGCGCTGACGGACCAGAATGTTGCCGGCCAGAACGAACTGACCGTCGGCCCGCTTCACGCCGAGACGCTTAGACTCGGAGTCACGGCCGTTTTTGGTAGAACCTACGCCTTTTTTATGTGCCATTGTGCTGTACCTCCCTTAAGCGTTGATCGCGGTGATTTCCACCTTGGTGTAGGGCTGACGGTGGCCCATACGGCGGGCGCTGCCCTTCTTGGGACGGTAGGTGATGATGTTGAGCTTCTTGCCCTTGCCGTTCTTGACGACCTTGCCACAAACCACGGCGCCTTCCACCTTGGGAGCGCCCACCTTCACGCTGCCTTCTTCGCCCACAGCCAGGACGGTGTCGAAGCTGACTTCGGCGCCTTCCTCGGCTTCCAGCTTTTCGATGTAGACCACATCGCCCTGCTGGACGCGGTACTGCTTGCCACCGGTAACGATAATTGCGTACATTGTGATTCTCTCTCTTTCAATAAGACTCGCTGGATCATAAGGCGGAGGGCCCAGCCCTCTCTTGGGTGCCCAAACCATGCGGCTATAATACTATAGCACAAAAAAATCAAGAAATCAAGCCGTTTTCGCCCTTTTTTCAAGGGTTTTGAGGGGTGTTTTCCTCCACGGGCTGCCCGTCGGTTTCGGGGGCTTCGGGCCGGGGGGCGGCTTCCCCTGCCCCGGGCCGGGCGGGCTCGGTTCCTTCGGGCTGGGCGGGGGCGTCAGGCTCCCCTGCCCCGGGCCGGGCGGGCTCGGTTCCTTCGGGCTGGGCGTCAGCGGGGGCCGCCTCCCCCACCTCGCTCTCCGGCCGGGCCTCCTGGTCTTTCTGGGCTTTCAGGAAGGCTTCCAGCGCCCCGTTCAGGGCCCGGGTCTTTTCGGCAAATTCCCGATGGGGGGCCGCGGCGGGCAGGGCCGTCTCGCAGGCGGGCTCAAAGCCGGCCGGCAGGGGCTTGTTCCCGCCCGAGCGGGCCAGAGCCACCATCAGGGTCTTGCCCCGGCAGCGGCGGCGCAAAAGGATTTCCAGCACCAGGGCGGCCAGAGCGCTGGCCAGGGCCAGCACCTGGCTGACCCGCAGCCCCAGCCCCTCGATCATGAGGGAGTCGGTGCGCAGGCCCTCCACCACAAAGCGCTCGGCCCCGTAAAGGATGATGTACCGCAGAAGGATATCCCCGTCAAACCGGCGCTTTTTCATGCCGGCGAAGAGGATCCAGAACGCCACAAAGCACCAGATGCTCTCATACAAAAAGGTGGGATGCACCGGCAGGCTGGGATCCACCGTCACCCCCTGGGCGGCCAGGGTATCCTGCCAGGCGGCCAGGTAGCTCTGGGTATTTTCGCTGTACATGCCCCAGGGCAGGGTGGTGTTGACCCCGAAGGCCTCCTGGTTGAAGAAGTTGCCCCACCGGCCCAGGCACTGGCCGATGAGGAAGCCCATGGAGGTGAGATCGAACATGGCCAGCATGGGCACCCCCCGCCATTTGCAGGCCAGGCCCCCAAAGACAAAGGCCCCGATCACCGCCCCGTAGATGGCGATGCCGCCGTCCCGGATATCCAGCATCTCCCAGACGCTGGCGTACTCGAAGGGGGCGAAGGCCACATAGTAGGCCCGGGCGCAGATGATGGCGCAGACCGTGCCGATGACCACCACGTCCACCATCCGGTCGGAATCGATGCCGAAATCCTCGGCGTAATGAAAGGCAAAGCAGAGGGCCAGCAAAAGCCCCGCCGCGATGCATACCCCATACCAGTAGATGGGGAAATCCCCGATCCAGAGCGCCACCCGATTGATGACGAAGGAAAGCCCCAGGCCGGGAACCTCCACATGATTGATCATCTTATTCCTCCCCCTCTTTGGCGGGGCGAACCACCACCATGGCGCTGCGCTCGGCAGCCAGCATATCGGCCAGGGCCTGGTCCAGGTCGGCCTTGGTGAGGGCGGCCAGGGCTTCCAGCTCGTCGGCCAGGGCCCGGCCCTTGAGGGCGCTGCCCATCATGGCGCCGCAGGCGTCATCCACATTTTCCAGATCCTGCAAAAAGCGGCCGTACATCTGATGCTTGCAGAGGGTGAAGAGCTCCTCTTCCACCCCTTCCCGGCGCAGTCGGTCGATCTCGGCCATCAGCAATTGGCGCACCCGGTCCGGGTCCTCGCTTTCGCCGGTGAAAAGCAGGCAGCAGCAGCCCGGCAGGCAGAGGTACTCGCAGCCGAATTCCGGGTTGACCAGCCCCTCGTCGTACAACCGGCGGTAGAGGGGGGTCATGTCCCCGCAGATCACCTCGCTGAGCAGGTCGCACAGGATCTCCCGGCAGGGGTCATCCAGGGGGGCGGGGGCCTCCTTGAAGCCGATGCCAAAGCAGGGCTTGGCCACCGCCATCTCAAATTCCAGCCGGCTTTTGGCCACCGTGAGAGGTTCTTTTGGCCAGATGGCCCGGGCGTCCGGCAGGGGGGCGGGCTGGGTCAGCCCTGCCCGGCGGCAGGCTTCCAGCACCTGGGCCTCGGTGATATCCCCCGCCACCGCCAGAACCATATTCCCCGGGGAATAAAAGGCGCTGGTGCAGGCATAAAGCATCTCGGGGGTGATCTGAGCGATGCTTTCCACACTGCCGGCGATGTCGTTCTTTACCGGGTGGGTGTGGTACAGGCAGCCGCACAGCCCCACCAGGAGCCGCCAGTCCGGGCTGTCCTCGTACATCTTGATCTCCTGGCCGATGATGCCCTGCTCCTTGGCGATGGTGGCCTCGGTAAAGTAGGGCTTGCCCACCATGTTCAGCAGGATATCCAGGCTGGCCTCGGCCTTTTCCCCCGAAGAGGTGAACAGGTAGCAGGTCTTGTCAAAGCTGGTGTAGGCGTTGGCGTTGGCGCCGGTCTTGGCGTAGAGGCAGAAGGCGTCCCCCTCCTCGCTCTCAAACATCTTATGTTCCAGAAAATGGGCCACGCCGGCAGGCAGGGCCACCGGCTTGCCCTCCAGCTCGAAGCGGTCGTACACCGAACCGAACCGGGTGGCGTACTCGGCATGTACGGTGCTGTAGCCCGGCATGGGCCGCACCAGCACCGTCAGCCCGCTGGGCAGGCGGGTCTGGCTATAGGAACAGGCCTTCTTGGCCTGGGTCAGGTTACGCATCTTCCTGGGCCTCCTTTGGGGTGAGCAGATAGCGGACCGACAGGCTGAACATCCTCAGCACCTGCCGCACCTGGTCGGCGGTGACCGCCTCCAGGGCCGCCCGGGCCTGGGCGGGGCTGTCCACCGCGCCGTCCCGGCAGATCTCGGTGTAATACCAGTTTTCCAGCCCGGAGAGGGTATCCTCCACGCTGCCAAGGCCGGAAAGCAGGCCCCGGCGGCAGTCTTCCAGTTCCTCCTGGGTGATGGGGCCCTCGCACAGGTCCTTCAGCTCCTTCAGGATGGCGGCCTCGGCCCGGGCAGCGTTTTGGGGCTGGATGCCGCTGTCCACGCTCATGGTGCCGGTGACCGAGGAATAAGTAGCGCCGCAGTAGTAGCAAAGGCTCTGTTTTTCCCGCACGTTCAAAAACAGCCGGCTGGTGGCCGAACCGCCGAACAGGCTCATGGCCAGGCGGCAGGCCGCCATCTCTTCGGTGCCGGTGGGCCGGCCCGCGGTGAAGAGCAGGCAGAGCTTGGCCTGTTCCATCTCCATATTTTCCTCAAAGAGGGCGGGCTCCTGCCGGGGCATGGCCGAGGCGGGGGCCAGGGCCAGGGGCTGACGGTCCAGCCCGGCCAGTTCCCCGGCCAGCAGCTCGGCCAGCATGTCCCCGTCCGCCCCCACGGCCATCAGGTCGATGGTGGCGGCGCGCAGCATCTCCCGGTAAGCCTGGGTGAGGGCGGCGGGGGTGATGCCCTCCACCTCTTCCGGGTAGCCGTCCCGCTCGATGCCGGCGGGGCTGGAACCGAAATACCGGCGGCGGGCCTGGCGCACGCAGTAGGACCGCTTGTTGTTCACCTGGGCTTCCAGCTGCTTTTTCAGCTTGTCCTTTTCGATCTCCACTGCTTCGGGGTCAAAGGTATCCCCCACCAGATAGGGGTGGAAGGCCACCCCCAGGGCCAGGGCCGCGTACTGGCGGGAAAGGGCCTCCCCTTCCAGGGCCAGCTCGTCCTTCAGGCCGGTGACGCTGACGGTCAGCACCCGGTTGGCCCCGTTCATGGCGGTCTCCACCGTCAGGTCGGCCCCGTACAGCCGGGCCAGGCGGCGGGACAGCTCGGTCATATCCGGGCAATCGGCAAAGCCCCGCTCCAGCACCAGGGGCAAAAGGGCGTCGGCAGTGGCCCGATCCCGCCGGGCGGGATACTGGAAATGCAGGGCCACCCGGCACTGGTTGAACTTTTCCGCCCCGATCCGGCAAAGATACGCGGCGGGCGCGATCTGTTTACGCTCCACGTTTGTCAAACCTCGTTTTCTCTTGTGATTTACTGGCCGGCCTGCTCGGCATAGCCGTGCACCTCTTCCAGGCACAGGCCCGACTGGGCAATGGCCGCGGCGTTTTCCGGCCCCACATAGCGGTAATGCCAGGGCTCGTAGATGATGCCGGTGATGGCCTGCTTATCCTTGGGGTAACGCAGGATAAAGCCGTATTCCGCCGCGTGCTGGCTGAGCCAGGCGAAGGCGTCGGTATTTTCAAAGTCGCTGTCCAGCACCTGGTGGCTGGGGGTGACGATATCGGCGGCAAGGCCCGAGTTGTGCTCGGAACGGCCGGGCACCGCCACCACCGTCTTGGCCAGGTCGTAGGCCTCCTGCTCACTGCAGCCCTTATCCAGGTTTTCCTGCTTTTCCGCCTCGAAGAGCTGGGTCTGGTAATCCACCGACCGGTAGCCGGAGCAGAGCATCAGGTCCACCCCTTCGGCAGCGGCGGCCGCGTCCATCTTCCGATAGGCCTCGGCGGCCTCGGCCTGCAGCTCCTTGCCGGTATTGTCGTCGGCCACCTGGGTTTCCACCTCATAGCCGTCGGGCAGGGGGACGTTGTTGTTCACCAGGATCAGCCGCCAGTCGCCGGTATCCACCACGGCGGCGGGGGTGCTTTCTTCTTCCGGCATGGAAGAAACGGTGGAAGAAGCAGCCGAGGAGGCCGAGGAGGAAGCCGCCGAGGAAGAGGCGGAAGAAGAAGCGGAAGAGGAGGAAGCGCCGCTTTGGGCGGCGTCCGGCCCATCCCCTTTCAGCAGCCCGCTCAGCTGAACGCAGGCAAAAACGATGACGGCCAGGCAGCACACGCCCAGGATGGCCCGGTTGCGCCGCACCCGGCGGCGGCGGAGCTGCCGGGCGCGCCGGCGTTCCTCTTCTTGGTAATCGCGGGGGGCTTTCCAGGTGGACATAAGACGACTCCTTTGACACGATATTGCGGGGGAGGGCCGGCGGCCCCAAAGGGGTGCGGCCCATGCCCGGACTCAGGATAGTATTATACCGCATCCGGGCTTTTATGTAAACGGAAAAGGGGCAAAAGCAGGGCCGGGGCCGCCGCAGGGCGGAGGGATGCGTGGGGCGGGAGCGGAGCGGCAGACGGGCCGGGCAGCGGCCGGCAAAACCGCCCGGGGGCGGGGGGCGGGAAAGGCCCCGGGAAGGGGCAGCGCCCATCCCGCAAAAAAAGCGGCGGAGGCAAAAGCCCCCGCCGCGCCGCCCGTGGGCGGAAAAAGCGATCAGTGGATGAAGGCGTCGTGGATGGCAGAGACGGCCCGGTCGGCGTTGTCCCGGTCGATGATGACGCTGATCTTGATCTCGCTGGTGGAGATCATCTTGATATTGATGTTCTTTTCGGAGAGAGCCTCGAACATGGTGGAGGCAACACCGGAATGGCTCTGCATGCCGGCGCCCACGATGGAGACCTTGGCCACATCCTTGTTGACGGTGATCTCGTCGCCGCCAAACCGGCTCTGGTACTCCTTCAGGATCTCCACGGCCTTGTCGGCGTCTTCCAGGGGGACGGTGAAGGTCAGGTCCTTGTTGTTGCCCCGGCCGGTGGACTGCAGAATGATGTCCACATTGATGTGCTTCTGGGCCAGCAGGCCGAACACCTTAAAGGCCATGCCCGGCTCGTCGGGCACTTCCAGGATCGAGATCACGGCCACGTTGGTGTCCTTGGCGACACCCTTGATGAGCATACCTTCCATTTCTTTCGTCTTCTCCTTTACAATCGTTCCGGGAACCGGGTTCAGCGAAGAGATAACCTCCAGTTCCACCCCGTATTTCTTGGCCAGCTCCACGCTGCGGTTGTTCAGCACCTGGGCGCCCAGGCTGGCCAGTTCCAGCATCTCGTCGAAGGTGATCTCGGCCAGCTTGCGGGCGCCGGGCACCTTGCGGGGGTCGGCGGTGTACACGCCTTCCACATCGGTAAAGATCTGGCAGCGCTCGGCACGCAGGGCCGCGGCAATGGCCACCGCGCTGGTGTCGGAACCGCCCCGGCCCAAGGTGGTGATGTCATCCAGCCGGTTGAGGCCCTGGAAGCCTGCCACCACCACCACGCGGTTGCGGTTCAGCTCGCTCTCGATCCGCTCGGTGTCCAGCCGGGTGATGCGGGCCGAACTGTAGGTGCGGTCGGTGCGGAAGCCCGCCTGCCAGCCGGTGAGGCTGGTGGCCTGCACCCCGATCTCGGTGAGGGCCATGGCCAGCAGAGCGATGGAGATCTCTTCCCCGCTGGCCAGCAGCATATCCATCTCACGATGAGAGGGGTTCTTGGTGATCTCGGCCGCCTTCGCGATGAGATCGTCGGTGGTGTCGCCCTGGGCCGATACCACCACCACAACGTCGTTGCCCGCATCGTGGGTCTTTTTCACGATGTTGGCCACGTTGAAAATACGGTCCCGGTCGGCAACCGAGCTGCCGCCGAACTTTTGTACGATCAACGCCATAGTCTTTCTTTCCTCCTCCATATGTAAAACGGCTGCGGGGGCTTTGCTGCCCTCTACGCCATTTTATTCCAGAACCGCGCCGATGTTATCCGCTTCGTACCGGTGCAGGGAAAAAGCCGCCAGCTCCGGGTCCCCGGCCAGTTCCCGCTGGGCTTTTTCAAAAAAGATTTCATTATCCTTGTGCACCACCGCCATGATGGTGGGCCCGGCACCCGAGATATATACCGCGTAGGCATCCAGCCGGCGGGCCAGATCGAACACCTTCTCGCCCCCGGGGATGAGGGGCAGGCGGTACTGCTGGTGAAGGGCGTCCTTGGTGGCTACCTCCAGCAGCTCATAGTCCCCGTCGCAGAAGGCCGCCGTGGCCAGGGCTGCCCGGGAAAGGTTGTACACCGCGTCCCGGTAGGGCACCGCCTGGGGCAGGGCCGCCCGGGCCTTTTCGGTGAGCAGGCCAAAGCTGGGCACAAAGGCCGCAAAGGCCAGGTTCTTGCTGATCTCCTTCTTGACGCTGTACACCTGGCCCTCATCGTAGGCGCTGGTGACAAAGCCCCCCAGCATGGCCGGGGCCACGTTGTCCGGGTGGCCCTCGATGGCGGTGGCCAGGGTGAGCATCTGCCGGCGGGTGAGCTTGTGGCCCAGAAGGGCGTCCGCCCCTAAAATACCCGCCACGATGCAGGCCGAGCTGGAACCCAGCCCCCGGGCCATGGGGATGGCGTTGGTCTGCAGGATCCGCAGGCCGGGCAGCTTTTCGCCCACCTGGTCAAAGACGGTGCGCACCGCCCGGTAGATCAGGTTGCTGCGGCCGGTGGGCACCTGGGTACCGTCGGTGGCGGCGATCTCCAGCCCCTGGGGGCGCAGCTCAAAGGTCGCGGTGTTGTACAGCCCCACCGCCAGGCCCAAAGCGTCGAATCCCGCCCCCACGTTGGCGCTGGTGGCGGGCACCCTGACTCGAATCATATCCGGGGCCTCCCTTTCAACCCTTCATCCGGCGCAGGGCCAGTTCCAGGCGGGCGCCCCGGGCGGCCAGGGCCTTTTCGGCATCCGCCACCTGAGCGCTGCAGACCTGACGGGCCAGCCAGCCCTCACCCTGCTTTTCCAGGGCTGCGCCGCCCAGGGCGGCGGACAGCTCCTTTTCGCCGCAGCCGCCGGCACGCAGGTACCAGTCGGCGGGCTGGGGGTCGTATACCAGGCCCTCGGCCTTCTCGCCGGGCTGCCAGAACAGGCTGTCGTGCACCCGCACGCCCTCCCGCAGGGCCTCCACCACGTCGGCCACCACGGCGCTGGCGGTGGGCAGCTTGCCCGCCCCCTTGCCGTAGAAGATCACATCCCCCACCATGTCGCCCTTGACCAGCACGGCGTTGAACACGTCGTCTACCCGGGCCAGGTGGTTTTTCCGGGGCACCAGCATGGGCTCTACCCCGGCGTACACCGTCCCGTCCTGGGCCTGACGGCACCAGGCGATGAGCTTGATGGCGCAGCCCAGGGCCGCGGCCTCCTTCACATCCCCGGCGGTGATGACCCGGATGCCCCGGGTGGGCAGGTTTTCGGTATGGATCTGGCTGCCGTAGGCAATGGAGGCCAGAATGGCGATTTTGCGGGCGGCGTCGGCGCCGTCCACATCGTCGGAGGGGTCCTTGGTCTCGGCATAGCCCAGGCTCTGGGCAATGGCCAGGGCCTCGTCAAAGCCCATCCCCTCCTGCACCATCTTGGTGAGCATGAAGTTGGTGGTGCCGTTCACGATGCCCTCGATCTCCAGCACCCGGTTGGCGGCCAGGCACTCGTGCAGGGGTGCGATGACCGGGGTGCCGCCGCCCACGCTGGCCTCAAACAGGAAGGCCGCCTTGTGGGCCTTGGCCAGGGCCAGCAGTTCGGCCCCGTGGGTGGCCACCAGCTCCTTGTTGCTGGTGCAGACGCTGCGGCCGCTTTCCAGGCAGGCCTTGACGAAAGGATAGGCGAAGCGGGTGCCGCCGATGGTCTCCACCACCACCTTCACCTCCGGGTCGGCCAGGATCACATTGATATCCTTGACGAAGAGGGCGGCGTCCGGCGAGGAGGAAAAATCCCGCACATCCAGGATATATTTTACCTCTACCGGCTCGCCCGCCCGGCGGCGGATGGATGCCGCGCCCCGGCGCAGCACTTCCAGAACGCCGCTGCCCACCGTGCCGAAGCCCATGATCGCGATTTTTGCCATTTTTATATTACCCCCTGACGGCCCCCCTCGGGGCCTTTTTTCTGCCGCGGAGCCGCGCCCCGCGTTTCCCTTTTCTGTATTTCCCTTCTTTTAGGGGCCTTACAGCCCCCGGTGCACCTCTACCACCGTGCGCTGACGGCTCAGGCGCACCAGCAGTTCCTCCAGGGTCATCTGCATGGTGCCGGTGCGAACCGCCACCGCCACCTGGGCCGCCCCGTTTTCCGGGGTGGACTGGTTGATGGTGACAATGCCCGCCCCCGCTGCCGAAATGGCCGCCAGCAGGGACTGCAGCGCCCCGGTCTCATCCAGCAGGGTGGCCTGGATGGTGACCACCTCCCGCCGGCTCTCGGCGTCGAACACGCTGTCCTTATACTTATAAAACGCGCTGCGGGACAGCTCCACCCGGCGGGTCGCCTCGGAGATGTTCCGCGCCTCGCCGCTGGCCAACATCTCCTTGGCCCGCAGCACCTTCAAAAACACCTCGGGCAATACCTCGGCGTTTACCAAGAGAAAGCGTCGCTCCATCTTCTGTTCACCTCTCGAAAACATTTGTTCACCGAATAAGAATAGTTTAGCACCGTTTGCCGGGCACATCAAGTTTTTTTCGCTCCCCTGCCCAATTTTGTGCATACGGCTCATCTTTATTCACACAGGCGAAAATTTTTCGGGTGTTTTGCAAAACGGCTGTGCGTGCAAAGCGCACGCACAGCCGCCGGAAAACCTTTTTGGCGAGGGCCAAGCCGTCCTCAGGCCACGGGCACCACGACGCCGCCGGTGCACACCGTGCAGGAGGAAGGCATATTATCCTGGGTATAGTAGCCGGTGGCCGTGGAGGCGCACAGGCTGGTGGCCAGATCGCCGCTGACCGTGCAGTAGGTGGCCTTGACCACGTTCTCGCTCAGGGGGAAGCTCTTGGGTTCCAGGCCCTCCTGCACCCGCTCCATCAGGGCCTTCCAGGCCTTCTGGGTGGAACGGCCCCGCTCGGAGCTGTTGGCCCAGGTCATGTCATAGGGGGTATCGTAGCCCCACCAGACGCTGGTCACATAGTAGGGGGTCAGGCCCACATAGGTGTAATCCTTGTTGTCGGTGGTGGTACCGGTCTTACCCACTGCCTCCATGCCGGAAACGCTGCCGCCGACGACGCTGGAAGCAGTACCCCGGGTGGTAACGCCGTAGAGCAGCCGGTTCATGATGGTGGCTGTCTCGGGCTGGATGGCCTGGGTGGTGGTGATCTCACCGGTGTTGTCCAGGTAGAGGTCGCCGGTGGAGGTTTCCACCTCGGTATACAGGTGGGGGGTGGTGTACTGGCCTTCGTAGAAGATCTGGTAGGCGGCGCAGAGCTCCACCGGGGTCACACCCACCGACTGGGAGCCCAGCACGATGGGGGCGTAGTCGGCGTCGGAGGAGGTGAGGCTCTCCATATGCAGGGTATCGTGGGCAAAGTTGAACATGTTGTCCACACCCACATAGCTGCCCGCCCAGACCGCCGTGGTGTTGTAGGACTGGGCCAGAGCGTCGGCCAGGATGACGCTGCTGGAACCGTTGAGGCCGTGGCCGTACCGGTTGTCGAAGTTGGAGGGCCAGTCACGCCAGGCGTTGGGGTCGGCCTTGGCCGCCGGGTCGTAGATATTGGTGGTGGAATAGCCATGGCGGCGGCAGTAGTCCACATTCAGCACCTTCTGGTCTTCCTTGCTGTAGAAGGGCGCGTCCTCCAGAATGGTGGAGAAGTTGCAGATGCCGTAGTCAATGGCCAGGCTGTAGGCCGCAATGGGTTTCATGGTAGAACCGGTCTGCCGGGTGGAATCCACCGCCCGGTTCAGGCCCATGTCGGCGGTCTTTTCGCCCAGGCCGCCCACCAGGGCTTTGATGGCGCCGGAATAATCCATGGTGACCATGGCCGCCTGGGTGCGCACCTGCACATAATAGCAGGGATTGCCCTCGGAATCCACACCGGTCTTGAGGGTGCCGTCCTCGTTATAGACGGGGATGGCATCCTCGGCGATGCTGCTCACCTCTGCCTCCCGCCAGTAGGCCGGGAAGATGGCGTCGTCGGTGTTCAGCATGACCTCTTCCATGTTCTGCTGCACGAAGGGGTCCACCGTGGCGTAGATGCGCAGGCCGCCGTTGTAGATCTTGTCCAGGGCCTCGGCCTCGGTGTCGATGGCGTCATCCTTTTCAATGATGTCCTCCACCAGCTGGTTGATGAGGGCATCGGTGAAGTAGGAGTTGTTGGAGGACTTGGTGGTGATCTCTTCTTCTTCCTCCTCGGCCAGCACCAGGGGGCTGTTCTTGGCCTCGTTGTACTCTTCCTCGGTGATCTTGCCCTGGTCATACATGTTCCAGAGCACCAGGTTCCGCCGCTCCAGATGCTGTTCCGGGTTGGTGATGGGGTTGTAGCGGGTGGGGTTCTGGGTGATGGAAGCGATGGAGGCGCACTCGGGCAGGCTCAGTTCGCTCACATCCTTGCCGAAGTACTCCCGGGCGCCGCTCTGCACGCCGGCGATGGTGCCGGTGAGGCTGATGGTGTTCAGGTAAGCCTCCAGGATGGTGTCCTTGGAATAGCGGTTGTCCAGGCCGATGGCGCGGAAGATCTCACGCACCTTACGCATGGCGCTGTGGTCATCGTCCTGGCTGATGTTCTTGATGAGCTGCTGTTCCAGGGTGGACGCGCCCTGGCTGCTGGAAAACAGCTTGAGGGGAGTGTATTCGTTGATGGCCGCAGCGATGGTGCGCTTGAAGTTGACGCCCACCGAGTCGTAGAAGTTCTTGTCCTCGGTGCAGATCACGGCCCGTTTCAGGTTTTCGGGGATCTCGTCCAGATACACCCAGATGCGCTGGTTATCCCGGCTGAGGGTGGTGTATTCCACCCACTCACCGGTCTCATGGTCCTGGGCATAGACGATGGAGGTCTGGGCCAGGCGCATATTGTCCAGGTCCAGCAGGGTGGCGTCGTCGGCCGTCACCTCCACCACATACATGCTCAGCATGACGGCCAGCACCGAAGCTGCCATCACGCCCAGGCAGAAGCAGCAGGCCACCAGGCGCCAGAAACCGCGCCAGAAGCTGCGTTTGCGTTTTTTGGGGGCTTTGCGGGGCTGTTTGCCGCTGCCGCCGGCGGAAGAGGGCTGATGAGCAGCCGAATCCGCCACGGTGCGGGCAGAAGTATGGATGGTGCGAGGCCCGCGGGGATCTTTCGTTGCGATGGGTACCGCCTCCTTACAGGTCAATCGGAACCGCCGGCGCAGGGCCGGCGGAGACTCTCATTTTTCATATACGTTGTGTATTATAGCACAACCGGCCCCCAAAAGTACAGGCGGAAAAAATGAAAAATGCCCCGCGGCCTGTTTGCGGCCCCCTGCCCCGGGCCATACTGTGGGCTGTAGCAGGGCAAAAAACGCCACCGGGGCTTTTACTTACTTTATAATAAGGAGGTGTTTTGGATGCGCAAGGCGTGGCTGGCATTGATCTTTGTTTTCAGCGCCCTGCTGCTGGCGCTTTGCCTGGCGGCCTTCTGGTACGGCAGCCAGAAGGAGGATTCCCCTGCCTACATCCTGCGGGACGAGGGCGGCCGGGTGGCGGTGTACCAGGCCGGGGCCGAGGAACCAAAACAGGTCTATGATATCTACACCCATCTTTTGCCCCCCGAGGATACCCAGAAGCTGCAGCAGGGCATCCCGGTGGAGACCGAGGCCCAGCTGCAGGCCCTTCTGGAGGACCTGTGGCTGTGAGGGAACCGGGCTTTTACCGCCCCGCCGCCCTTTTTCCCGCTTTTGTGTTGCGGCAGGGCGCGGGATATGGTATTGTATAATAAATATGGCCTGCGGGCCCCGGCGCTCTTTTCCGGGGCCCGGCGTTCTCCCCCGCCCGCCGGGCGGGGCGGTTTTGGCCGGCCCGGCCGGCCCCACGAAAAGAGGTTATGAGATGAATATTCTGGACAGACCCCTGGACCCTTCCTATATCCTGCAGAAAAAGCGCAGCCTGAAGCGGCAGCTCTCGGCGGCGCCCGGCCTTGTGCCCAAAAAGATCGCCCTGCTCAGCGGCAGCACCATCGGCGAGATCAAGAACAGCCTGGAGATCCTGCTGCTGGCCAACGGCATCCAGCCCACCTTCTGGGAGGGGGAGTACTCCCGCTTTTATGAGGATTTGGTGTATGACAACGGGGTGCTGAAAGAGTTCGCCCCCGATTTCGTCTACATACACATCAGCCAGCGCAACATCCGCCAGTGGCCCCTGGCTGGGGAGGAAGAGGCCTCGGTGGAAGCAAAGCTGGCCACCGAGATCGGGCACTTCACCCGGGCCGCTCAGGCTGCCCTGGCCCTGGGCTGCCCGGTGATCCTGAACAACTTTGACCTGCCGGTCTGGCGGGCCATGGGCAACAAGGAGGGCACCGACATCTCCGGCCGGGTGTACTTTGCGCGCCGGCTGAACCTGGCCCTGGCCGAGCTGGCCCGCACCACCCCCAACCTGTACCTCAACGACCTGTGCTACCTGCAGGCCCGGTACGGGATGGAGGCTTTCAGCGACCAGACCGCCTGGTACGCCTACAAGTACTGCTGCGCCATCGACTGCATCCCCTACCTGGCCCAGAGCGTGGCCAACATCATCAAGAGCCTGCTGGGCCGGAACAAGAAGGCCCTGGCCCTGGACCTGGACAACACCCTCTGGGGGGGCGTTGTGGGTGACGACGGCCCCGAAGGGATCGTGATGGGCAGCGAGAGCCCCACCGGCATGGCCTACAGCGAGTTCCAGGAATATTTAAAGCAGCTGGCCCGGGTGGGCGTACTGCTGAATGTGGACAGCAAGAACGAGGCCGCCAACGCCGAGGCGGGCCTGGCCCGGCCGGACTGCCTTTTGAAAAAGGAGGATTTCCTCTGCTTCAAGGCCAACTGGGAGCCCAAGGACCAGAACCTGGCGGCCATGGCCAAGGAGCTGAACATCCTGCCCGACAGCTTTGTGTTTGTGGACGACAACCCCGCCGAGCGGGAGATCGTGCGCCGGCAGCTGCCCATGGTGGCGGTGCCCGAGCTGGGCGCGCCGGAGGAATACATCGCCGCCCTGGACCGGGCGGGGTATTTTGAGGTGACCACCCTCTCGGCCGACGACAAGAAGCGCAGCGAGATGTACCGCCAGAACGCCCAGCGGGCCCAGGCCGAGGGCAGCTTTGAAAGCTACGAGGACTACCTGAAGAGCCTGGAAATGATCGGCGAATTCGGCGCCTTCGACCCGCCCCACGCCGAGCGGATCACCCAGCTCATCAACAAGACCAACCAGTTCAACCTGACCACCCGCCGCTACACCCCCGCCGAGGTCGAGGCCCTGATGGAGGACGAGAGCCATATCACCCTGTACGGGCGGCTCATCGACAAATTCGGGGATAACGGCATCACCGCCGCCCTCATCGCCTGCCAGGAGGGCGAGGAGGCCCGGATCGAACTGTGGATCATGAGCTGCCGGGTCTTCAAGCGGCAGCTGGAATACGCCATGTTCGACCGGCTGGTGGAAGCCTGCCGCCAGCGGGGCATCAAGCGGCTGCGGGGCGACTACTACCCCACCGCAAAGAACTTGCTTATGAAGGATTTTTATGCTACAATCGGCTTTGAAAAAATCGCCGAGGATGAGGCCGGCAACCGGGAATATCTCTTTGAGATCCCCGGGGATTACCAGCCCAAGTGCGGCGTGATGGAGATCCGCCTGGTATAAGGCGGGCCGAGGATAAAAGGAGTGGACAAGATGGACAAGCAGAGCATTTTTGAGGCTGTGCAGCAGATTTTCCGGGATAACTTCGACGACGAGGAGCTGGAGATCACCCGGGAGACCTGCGCCGACGACATTGAGGACTGGGACAGCCTGGAGCAGATCAACCTGCTCACCGCCATGGAGAAGAAATTCGGCCTGAAGTTCAAGCTGGAGGACGTGCGGGGGCTGAGCAATGTGGGGGATCTGCTGGATCTGATCGAGCGGCTTACCGCCTGATCGCCCCGTCCCGACCGTTGCGACCCGAACAGGGCCGGGCGGGCGCAGGGCGGAAAAGCCTTTGAAAAGGGGGCTTTTTCGTTTTTGCCCGCCCGGCCCTTTTTCTACACCACCGGCCCGGGGGAGGGGCCGCGCCATGAACCACTACACCCTCAGTGAGCTGGCCGTGGGCCAGAGCGAGAGCTTTACCGTCACCGTCACCCAGGAGATGATGGAGGACTTTTACCGCCTTACCGGGGACGACAGCCCCATCCACCGCAGCGAGGAATACGCCGCCGGCCGGGGCTACCCGGGCCGGGTGGTGTACGGGATGCTGGGGGCCAGCTTCTTTTCCACCCTGGCGGGGGTCTACCTGCCCGGAGAGCACTGCCTGCTCCACGGGGTGGAGGCCAAGTTCGCCCGCCCCGTCTTTATCGGGGACACCCTCACCGTGAAGGGCACCGTCACCGAGGTGAACGATACCTTTAAAGAGATCACCGTCAAGGCCGAGATCTTCAACCAGGAGGGCAAAAAGGTCACCCGGGGGCTGTACCGGGCGGGCCTGGCCCGCTGAGGGGCCCCTGGCCGAATACGCTTAACCGGGCCCGGCCGGGGGATTTTCCCCTGCCCGGGGCCTTTCCCCACCGCCTTTTTCCGGGGCGCCCCGCCGCCCCCCTGCCACCCAGGAGGAAACCTATGTCAAACGTCTATCTCGTCACCGGGGCCACCAGCGACGTGGGCCTGGCCCTGCTGCGGCGGATCTTCCGCCCCGGCGACACCCTCATCGCCCAGGGGGGCAAGAACCTCTCCCTGCTGGCCGACCTCTGTCGGGAGAACCCCGGCCGGGTCCACACCTATTCGGTGGATCTTTCCGACGACACCGCCACCCGTCTGTTCATCACCGACGTGCTGGCCGGTTGCCCCCTGCCCACCCACATCATCCATCTGCCCGCCCTGCGGGTGGTGAATACCCGGTTCAAGAGCTTTGACGAGGCCCGCTTTGAGGAGGATTTCTCGGTGCAGGTGCGCTCGGCCATTCTGATCTGCCGGGCCTTCCTGCCCAAGATGGCCAAGGCCGGCCGGGGCCGGGTGCTGTTCATGCAGAGCAGCTATGCCCTGGGCGCGCCCCCCAAGAACGTGAGCGCCTATGTGGTGGCCAAGAGCGCCCTGGGCGGGCTGGCCAAGAGCCTGGCGGTGGAATACGCCGCCTCGGGCATCACCGTGAACATGGTGGCCCCCTGCATGATGGAGACCCGCTTTCTGGCCGACACCCCCGACCTGATCGTGCAGGCCGCCGCTGCCTCGAACCCCATGGGCCGGAACGCCCGGGTGGAGGACGTGGTGCCCGCCATGGAATTCCTTTTGAGCGAGGAGGCCGGCTTTATCACCGGCGTGACCCTGCCCATCACCGGAGGGAGCGTGATCCTGTGAGCAAGAGCCCTGTACACTGCCGGCTGGCAAGGCCCGGCGAGGAGGAAGAGATCATCCGGTTCGTGAACCGGCATTTTGACTGGAAGCTGCCCCTCATCAACCTGCCGGAGTATTTCCAGTACTACTACTGCGTTGACGGTCAGGTGCAGTTTGCCCTGGCCGAGGCCGACGGGGAATGGCAGGCCGCCGCCGGCTACATCCTGGCCAGCCGGGACAGCCAGCCCGACCTTTGGGTGAGCGTCTGGGTGGCCAAAAAAGGCTGCAACGGGGCCGGGCTGGAACTGATGGCCGCCCTGCCCGGCCTGACCGGGGCCCGGGTGATCGCCTGCCACAACATCCGCCCCGAGACCCGCCCCTTCTATGAGTTCCTGGGCTGGCATACCGGCCGGGTGGGCCATTTCTACCGGATGGCTGACCTGCCCGAGTACCGGCTGGCCAGGCCGGTGGGGGGCCGGCTGCCGGTTTCCGGTGATCTTCTGCTGGACGAGGTGGGCTCGGTGACCCGGCTGCAGGCCCTGGGCCTGCCCCCCTGCAGCCACACCCCCCACAAGGATCTCTGGTACATATCCCGCCGGTACTTCCGCTTCCCCCACCGCAGCTACCAGCTGTACAGCGTGGGCGAAAAGGGCAAGCTGCTGGCCTACCTGGCCCTTCGGCTGGAAGAAGCCTTCTGGGAGGAGGGGGAGCTGCCCCCGGTGAAGGTGCTGCGGGTGGTGGACTATATCGGGGACGAGGCCCTTCTGCCCCGGCTGGGGGCCGCCCTGGACAGGCTGCTGACCGAGAGCGGGGCCGAGTATGCCGACTGGTACTGCGCCGGCATTGACCCTGCCCTGCTGGCCGGGGCCGGCTTTACCCAGCGCAAGGAGGGGGACGGGGCCCTTATCCCCAACTATCTCACCCCCATCGCCCCCGAAAACACCGAGTACTACTACTTCACCAGCCAGGCCGAGGGCTTCACCCTCTTCAAGGCGGACGGCGACCAGGACCGGCCCAACCTTTCGGTGTACTGAGGATATACGGAGATGGTGTACAAAGAGGTATGCGAAGCCCGGTTCCTTTCCCGGCCCAACCGGTTTGTGGCCCTGGTGGACCGGGAGGGCTGCCCCGAGCGGGTGCATGTGAAGAACACCGGCCGCTGCGCCGAGCTGCTGGTGCCGGGGGCCCGGGTATGGCTGAGCCGGGCCGAAAACCCCGCCCGCCGCACCCTCTATGACCTGATCGCGGTGGAAAAGCAGCGCCCCGCCGGGCCCCTGCTCATCAATATGGATTCCGCCGCACCCAACGCCGTGGCCGGCGAGTGGCTGCGCTCCGGCGGCCTGGGCAGGCTGGACCAGGTGCGGGCCGAGTACCGGCTGGGGGATTCCCGCTTTGACTTTTTTGCCCGCCGGGGCGAGGAAAAGCTCCTGATCGAGGTAAAGGGCTGCACCCTGGAAGAGGGGGGCCTGGCCCGGTTCCCGGACGCGCCCACCCTGCGGGGGCTCAAACATGTGCGGGAACTGACCCAGCTGGCCGGCCAGGGCTGGAAGTGCTTTGTTCTGATAGTGATCCAGATGAAGGAGATCCAGCTCTTTGCCCCCAACTGGGCCACCCACCCGGAATTCGGCCTGGCACTGGCCGAGGCAAGGCGGGCCGGGGTGGAGATTCTGGCCATGGACTGTATTGCCACGGCGGACAGTTTGCGGATCGACCGGCCGGTGCCGGTGGATTTAAGCCTGCCCGCCAAGTGAATCAACAGGGCGCTTTGGGGCGCAGGACCGTGCTTTCGGGCGGCCCTGCGCCCCTTTTCTTTGCAGGTATCGAAATTTTCTGTTGACAAGGCCGGGGGATTTTTGTATAATCGAATCCATAAACACAGCGAAATGCCGTGAAGGGAACAAGTAGCCTCCCTTCCCCCTTCTTCAGAGAGCTGTCGGTGGGTGCAAGACAGCAGAAGGGCGGGATGTGCGAAGTAATCCTGGAGCAGCCGACTGAACAGGCCCCTTGCCCCAGTAGGATCGGACGGGTATACCCGTTACAGTATCAGGCTTTTACCGAAGCCGCCGAGCGGCCGCGCCCCAAAAGCGCGGCAATGAGAGTGGTACCACAGAGACGTTCACGCCTTTGCCTCTTTTTTCAAAAGGGGCAGGGGCGTTTTTCTTTTGCGCCGGGCGGCGAAAAACCGGCGCGGGCACCTTGCCGGCGAACAGGGCCCCTTCCCCGGGCTTCGCTGCCGGGGAAACGTGAAAAAGGGAACGATTGGATAAGGAGGAAACGAACATGATGCTTACCGGCGCGCAGATCTTCACCCGGGTACTGATGGAGCAGGGCGTGGATACCCTGTTCGGCTACCCGGGCGGCTCGGTGCTGAACATCTACGACGAACTGTACAAGTGCCAGAACAAGATCCGCCATGTGCTCACCGCCCACGAGCAGGGCGCCTGCCACGCGGCGGACGGCTACGCCCGGGCCACCGGCCGCACCGGCGTGGTGCTGGCCACCAGCGGCCCCGGCGCCACCAACCTGGTCACCGGCATCGCCACCGCCTATATGGACAGCGTGCCCCTGGTGGCCTTCACCGGCAACGTGGGCACCAGCTATATCGGCAAGGACAGCTTCCAGGAAGTTTTCATCACCGGCATCACCATGCCCATCACCAAGCACAACTTTATTGTGCGGCATGTGGAGGAGCTGGCCGACACCATGCGGGCCGCTTTCCGCATTGCCCAGACCGGCCGCAAGGGCCCGGTGCTGGTGGACATCCCCAAGGATGTGACCGCCGCCCGCGCCGAGTACACCCCCGCCGCCCCCGAACCCATCCCCAGCCGGGACCGGTTCACCCATGCCAACCTGGAGGCTGCGGCTGCCCTGATCAACGGGGCCCAAAAGCCCATCCTGTACTGCGGCGGCGGCGTGGCCGCCTCGGGCGCCGGCCCCCTGGTGAAGGAGCTGATGGCCAAGGCGGGCATCCCCGCCACCTACACCATGATGGCCGCCGGCGTGCTGGATTACGGGGACGAATTGAACCTGGGCATGCTGGGCATGCACGGCAGCTTCACCACCAACAAGGCGGTGGACGAAGCCGACCTGATCCTGGCGGTGGGCACCCGTTTTTCCGACCGGGTGGCCATGAACGCCAAGACCTTTGCCCACAACGCCCGCAAGGTGCAGATCGATATCGATGCCAGCGAGATCAACAAGAACGTGACGGTGGACTGCAGCGTGGTGGGGGACGTTTCCTCGGCGCTTAAAGAGCTTCTGCCCCTCATCCAGCCCGCCCAGCACCCCGAGTGGATCGAGCAGATCCACCGCTGGCAGAAGGTGGACTACAAGCCGGTGGATCACGACGACCGGCTGATGCCCCACCAGGTGATCGGCGCCTGCTGCGAGATGGCCGGCCCCGAGGCGGTGTATGTCACCGACGTGGGCCAGCACCAGATGTGGGCCGCCCAGTATGTGAAGCATGTGAAGAACCGGGGCTTTATTTCCAGCGGCGGCCTTGGCACCATGGGCTTTGGCTACGGTGCCGCCATCGGCGCCCAGATGGCCCTGGGCCCCAGCGCCCGGGTGGTCATGATGACCGGCGACGCCTCCTTCCACATGAACCTGAACGAGGCCTGCACCGCCGTGAGCAACCAGCTGCCCATCATCACCATCATCTTCAACAACCAGGTGCTGGGCATGGTTCGCCAGTGGCAGACCGCCTTCTATGAGAACCGGTATTCCAGCACCGACCCCCACCGCCACACCAACTTTGTCAAGCTGGCCGAGGGCTTCGGGCTCAAGGGTTACCACTGCGAAAACCTGGCCCAGTTCAAGGATGCCTTCGCCCAGGCCCTTACCAGCAAGGGCCCGGTGTGGATCGAGTGCATGATCGACCGGGACGAAAAGGTGCTGCCCATGATCCCCTCGGGGGGCAGCCTGGAAGACATGATGATGTCCTAAAGGAGGGCCAGCCATGGACAGCGAAAAACACGTCATCAGCCTTTTGGTGGATAACCGCACCGGCGTTCTGAGCCGGGTGGTGGGCCTGTTCGGCCGCCGGGGCTTTAATATCGACAGCCTTACCGTGAGCGCCACCGACCACCCGGAGGTGAGCCGCATCACCATCCTGGTACACGGGGACGCCGCCATCCTGCGGCAGATCATCCTGCAGACCGACCGGCTGGAAGAGACCCGGGAGGTCTTTGCCCTGGAAAGCGCCGACAGCCTGTTCCGGGAGCTGCTGCTTCTGAAGGTGGAGGCCGACGCCTCCAACCGGGGCGAATTGCGGGAGATCGGCTCCATCTACAAAGCCAAGATCATCGACCTTTCCCCCGGCAGCATGGTCTTTGAGCTCACCGGCGAGCCGGAAAAGATCGACGCTTTTCTCAAGATGATGGAGGGCTACAAGGTGCTGGAAATGTGCCGCACCGGCATCACCGCCCTGGAGCGGGGCGGCCTGCACCCCCACACCTCCCCCATCTGAGCCGGGCGCCTGCCCCTTTCGCCCCTGCCGGGGCCCCCAATTCTGTTTTTTATTTAAATAAACCATACAACAAAGGAGTGTACCCCCATGATCAAGAAGTACTATGACACCGACTGCAACCTGGGCGTTCTGGATGGCAAGACCGTGGCCGTCATCGGCTTCGGCAGCCAGGGCCATGCCCATTCCGAGAACCTGGCCGAGAGCGGCGTCAAGGTAGTGGTTGGCCTGCGCAAGGGCTCCGCCCACTGGGAGAAGGCCGCCAAGTTCGCCGCCCAGAACGAGAACTTCCAGGTGATGGAAGTGGAAGAGGCTGCCAAGGCCGGCGACATCGTCATGATGCTGGTGCCCGATGAGCTCTGCGCCGACATCTACAACAAGCAGGTTGCCCCCTACATGACCGAGGGCAAGACCCTGGCCTTCGCCCACGGCTTCAACATCCACTTCAAGACCATCGTTCCTCCCTCCAATGTGGACGTGATCATGATCGCCCCCAAGGGCCCCGGCCACACCGTGCGCAGCCAGTACCTGGAGGGCAAGGGCGTGCCCAGCCTGATCTGCGTGGAGCAGGACTACACCGGCAAGGCCAAGGAGACCGCCCTGGCCTACGCTTCCGGCATCGGCGCGGGCCGGGCCGGCATCCTGGAGACCACCTTCAAGGAGGAGACCGAGACCGACCTGTTCGGCGAGCAGGCTGTTCTGTGCGGCGGCGTGTGCGAGCTGATCCGCGCCGGCTTTGACACCCTGGTGGAGGCCGGTTACGAGCCCGAGATGGCCTACTTCGAGACCTGCCACGAGATGAAGCTGATCATCGACCTGATCAACGAGGGCGGCATGGCCAAGATGCGCTACTCCATCTCCAACACCGCCGAGTACGGCGATTACCGCACCGGCACCCGCCTCATCACCGAGGAGACCCGCAAGGAGATGAAGAAGGTCCTGCATGAGATCCAGGACGGCACCTTCGCCAGCGAGTTCCTGGCCGAGATGAGCCCCAACGGCGGCCGGAAGGTGCACTTCCTGGCCATGCGCCGGATGCAGGCCGAGCACCTGATCGAGAAGGTGGGCGCCGAGCTGCGCGGCATGATGAGCTGGCTGAAGAAATAAGCCACCCCTTTCCCCGCCCTGCGGGCCGGGCGGCGCCGGGAGGGAACGTTTTTCCCCCGCCGGCGGGCCCGGCCCTTTTTTCAAAGAATAGACCCCAACGAGGTATGAACCGATGAGAAGCGACAATGTGACCAAGGGCCCCGAGCGGGCCCCTAACCGGAGCCTGTTCTACGCCCTGGGCTACACCCCCGAGGAGCTGGAGCGGCCCCTGATCGGCGTGGTGAGCGCCTACAGCGAGATCGTGCCCGGCCATATGAACCTGGACAAGCTGGCCGACGCGGTGAAGGCCGGCGTGCGGATGGCGGGGGGCACCCCCATCCTGATCCCGGCCATCGGCGTGTGCGACGGCATCGCCATGGGCCATGAGGGGATGAAGTACTCCCTGGCCAGCCGGGAACTGATCTGCGACAGTGTGGAGACCATGTTCATGGCCCACCAGCTGGACGGCCTGGTGCTGGTGCCCAACTGCGACAAAATCGTGCCCGGCATGCTGATGGCCGCCCTGCGGCTGAACGTGCCCACGGTGGTGTGCAGCGGCGGGCCCATGCTGGCCGGCCGGTACGACGGGCAGGAAGTTTCCCTCAGCAAGATGTTCGAGGCGGTGGGCGCCTACAAGGCCGGCCTGATCGACGACGAAAAGCTGGAGGAATGCACCGAGAACTGCTGCCCCGGCTGCGGCAGCTGCAGCGGCATGTACACCGCCAACAGCATGAACTGCCTGTGCGAGGCCATCGGCATCGCCCTGCCCGGCAACGGCACCATCCCGGCCGTCTACGCAAAGCGGCTGCAGCTGGCCAAGAAGGCCGGCATGGCGGTGATGAACCTGGTGGAAAAGGGCATCACCTCCCGGGATATCGTGAACGAGAAAAGCATCCGCAACGCCCTGGCCTGTGATATGGCCCTGGGCTGCAGCACCAACACCGTGCTGCACCTGCTGGCCATCGCCCACGAGGCGGGGGTCAAGCTGGATCTGTCCATCTTCAACGAGGTAAGCGCCCAGGTGCCCAACCTCTGCCACCTGGCCCCCGCCGGCCCCACCCATATGCCGGATCTGGACGCCGCCGGCGGCATCCCCGCCGTGCAGGCCGAGCTGGCCAAGAAGGGCCTTCTGGACCTGAGCCTGATGACCGTCACCGGCCATACCGTGGGCGAGAACATCCAGGGCGCGGTGAACCGCAACCACAACGCCATCCGGCCCATCGAAGATCCCTACTCCCCCAACGGCGGCCTGCAGATTTTGTGGGGCAACATCGCCCCCGGCGGCTGCGTGGTCAAGCGCAGCGCCGTGGCCCCCGAGATGCAGAAGCACTCCGGCCCCGCCCGGGTCTTCAACAGCGAGGAGGAGGCCATCGAGGCCATCTACAACAGCCGCATCCGCCCCGGTGACGTGGTGGTCATCCGGTACGAGGGCCCCAAGGGCGGCCCCGGCATGCGGGAGATGCTCAACCCCACCAGCGCGCTGGCCGGCATGAAGCTGGATACCAGCGTGGCCCTCATCACCGACGGCCGCTTCTCCGGCGCTTCCCGGGGCGCTTCCATCGGCCATGTCTCCCCGGAGGCTGCCTCCGGCGGGCCCATCGGCCTGGTGCAGGAGGGGGATACCATCACCATCGATATCCCCAACGCCAGCATCACCCTGGAAGTGAGCGAGGAAGAACTGGCCCGGCGCAAGGCCGCCTATGTGCAGCCCGAGCCCAAGGTGAAATCCGGCTGGCTGGCCCGGTATGCCCGGCTGGTCACCAGCGCCGACCAGGGCGCTGTGCTGGAATAAGCTTTGGCCTTTTATACACGCAAAGAGCCCGGGGGCAAGCAGAACGCTTGCCCCCGGGCTTTTGTTTTTGGGGAATTTTGAGGGTACCGGGCAGGGCCGCCGGTTTATTGATCCCGCACCCGGGCCCCGCACTGGGTGCAGAAAAGGCCGTCCTCTTTCAGGCGGGCGCCGCAATACCGGCAGAACCGGATGGGAGGCAGCTTTTTTTCGGCTGCTTCCCCGGCAGGGACCGGGGCCCCCCATCCGGGACGGGCGAGCCCTTCTTTTTGCCTCCCTTGGTCAGCAGGAAATAGTTCACCACGCCCCAGATCACCAATGTGACCAGATCTGACCGCGCATTCGTGCCGAAAAGCCAGCTGAGCAGCGCCATGAGAAGAAAATATGCCACCACGCCCCAGATCAAAGCCAGCACACAGGCTTTCCACCGCTTTACCGGGGCCCTGCGCACCCCAAAGCGGTAGAGCAGCATAGGCAGGCAGTAAACCGCCAGGGGGAAGAAAAACAGGATCAGCTCCCGGACCACAGGCGGCAGCACAGACAGCACATAGATCCCCCGGGTCGTGTAGACCGATTCTTTGGTAAAGCTGGAACTGTCCAGCACCTTTTCGGCAATCTCTTTCTGCTCCTGGGTAAGGGCGCCGTTCATGCTGACCAGGTCCACCAAGATCAGGTCCCCATCGTATATCGTACAATAGCAAATCGCTTCGTTTCCGTTGGACTGAACCATGGAAAACCGGATAAAAAGCGCCTGCTCCAGCTCGTAGAAAGAAGCGTTCTCCCTCTTAAACCCTTCCATGCCATTCCGGCTCAGCAGCTGATCCAGCAGCATCTGGCGGCTTGCTTTGGGAAACTGCCGGTAGTCAACCATATCTCCCCCGACGTCGGGCCAGATCGCCACATCCAGCTCCCAGCTTATATCCGAGGACAGCGCTGCCAATTGCACATTGGTCGCCTTCAGATTTTCGTAGATAACTTCCACAACCTGGGGCTCGTACATCAGCTCTGCCGCTGCTTCCTCGACCGGTACCAGGTCAGGGCCCAGCACGATCAGCTCATCGGGCAGGGTCACCGTAAAGCCTATATCGCCCAGGGTGTAGCTCTGGCCTTCCCCGGCATCCTGGGCCAGGGCCCCGGGCAGGGCCAGGCAGGCGAAAGCCAGGGCCAGCAGGCCGGCAAAGCGCCGGAACAAAAGGGAGAAAGCGGCTGGCAAGGCCATCCCCCCAGGGCGCTTAAGGTGGCAAAGGCGGATATCATCGCCCCACGCATAGGGGGAGAGGTGAAATGTTTTTCCATCTTTCACAATTTTCTCACCCCAATCTATGCAATCCTCCAAATTCTGTGAATTTCAACAAATTTATCTTGAATTTATGAAAGTATCTGTTTATATTAGAATCGTAATCTGTCGACAGTATACTGGCGTTTGTATTCATGAAATTCAGTTTCCGCAACGGCGCTCGGTCGGGCAATCGGCGTTTACCCCGGCCGGCACGGCCCCGTTCTCCCGCCGCTTTCGCGAAAAAGCCGGCGGGCGTAGCCCAAAACGATCCTGATCCAAAAATGAATGGAGGTTTTTGACATGCAAATCGTGGATACGATTCGGAAATTTCCCGCAGGGATGCAGGTGATCCCGCTTTTGATGGGCTGTACCATGAACACCTTCTTCCCCGAGGCGCTGCAGATCGGCAGCTTTACCACCGGCCTTTTTGCCAGTTCCGGCGCGGCCACGGCGGTGGGAATGTTTATGTTCTGTTCCGGCGCGACCATTGACGTGAAAAAGATGGGTGAGCCCTTTGCCAAGGGATTTTTGATGCTGGCCGTCAAGTACATCGTGGGCATGGCCCTGGGCCTTTGCATCGGCAATATCTTTGGCCCTGCCGGCATTCTGGGCATCACTCCCCTGGCCCTGATCGGCGCCACCACCAACTCCAACGGCGTCATGTACGGCACGCTGGCCAAGAAAGTAGGCGTTCCCAACGACGTGGGCGCCATAGCGCCCCTGGCTTTTAATGACGGGCCTTTCCTGACCATGGTAGCCCTGGGCGCTTCCGGCATGGCGGATATCCCGGTGAAATCCCTGGTGGCAGCCCTGGTTCCCCTGTTCCTGGGCATGATCCTGGCCAACCTGGATGAGAAGATCCGCACCATGTGCGACAACGCTGCCCCCTTCCTGATCCCCTTCAACGGCTGGACCCTGGGCGCCGGCATGACCTGGGATTCGGTACTCAAGGCGGGCGTGCCCGGCATCATCCTGGGCCTCATCACCCTGGTCTCCACCGGTCTGATCACCTACTACATCTTCAACCTGGTCTTCCGCCGGGGCCAGCGGCCTCTGGCCACCGGCTGCGGCGTGGGCAACACCGCCGGCAACGCCATCTCCACCCCCAAATTTGTGGCCGAGGCCGACCCAAGCCTTTCCGGCGCCGTGCCCCTGGCAACCGCTCAGGTAGCCATGTCCTGCGTGGTCACCGCCATCCTCTGCCCCCTGCTCACCACCTGGCTGGATAAGCGGATCACCAAAAAATATGGCGAGCTGGACCGCAGCGGCTTTAAAGAAAGCTCGGAATGGTAAGCCTCCATTCCCCCTTACAACTTTTATGAAAAAGGAGCAGCCATGAATATTCTGGTCATCAACCCCAATATTTCCGAAAAATGCACCGATCTGATCGCCGCCGAGGCCCGGCGGGCCGCCAGCCCGGGCACACAGCTCACGGTGGATACCGCCCCCTTTGGGGTGGAGTATATCGAGACCCGGATGGAATCCACCATTGCCGGCTATGCCACCGCCTGCGTGGCCGCCCAGCATGCGGGCGAGTACGACGGCATTGTGGTGGCCGCCTTCGGCGACCCGGGCCTGATGGGCCTGAAAGAGCTGGTGGATTGCCCGGTGGTGGGCATGACCGAGGCCGCCCTGGCCTCCGCCTGCCTGCTGGGGCAGCGGTTTTCCATCATCGCCATCTCGGACCGGATCACCGCCTGGTACCGGGAATGTGTGGAGCGCAGCCACCTTTCCACCCGGCTGGCCAGCATCCGCTCCCTGAAAGATCCCCTGCGGGATATCGGCACCGTGCAGGAGGATTTCAGCGACCGGCTGGTGGAGCTTTCCCACAAGGCCGTGAGCGAGGATGGGGCCGATGTGATCATCCTGGCCGGCGCGCCCCTGGCCGGGCTGGCCCGCAACCTGGCCGGCCAGCTGCCGGTGCCGGCTGTGGACGGGGTATCCAGCGCGGTGCGGCACTGTGAATCCCTTATTGCCCTCAACCCGGGCGTTGCCCGCCAGGGCAGTTTTGCCCGGCCTCCCCTCAAACCCAACCGGGGCCTGCCCGACAAGCTGGCCCAGTTGCTCAACCGTACTATCTAAGGGATTCGCAACCCCTCCCTCAAAAAAGCCCGGGGGCAAGCGTACTGCTTGCCGCCCGGGTCTTTTTCTTTCTTTTATTCCCCTGCGGGGGCTTCTTCCCCCTGCCGGGGCAGCCGCCGGCGCAGAAGGGTCAGGGGCGGCAGGGGCTCGGGGGCGGGGATGCGGAACTTCATCATGGGGTGAGGGGTGGCCGTGATGGGCTTATCCTCCTCATCCTGGATCCACTGGGGAGTGAAGGGGATCATCTGCCCCTCGGGGGTGAGGGCTTCCAGCTCTTCGCCCAGGGTGAACTTGCCCCGCTGGGTGCAGAAGGCCTTGCCCAGGGCCCATTCCTCCACCACGCCCACAAACTCCCATTCCCGGATGTAACCCGGGCGGGAGGGGCTTTGGGTGGCGTGCTCGGGGCCAAAGTAAAAGCCCGGCGAATAGTGCCGGTGGCTGGTGCGGGTGAGCTCTTCCAGCACATCCTGGGGCAGGCGGAACTCCTCCCCCTCCCCTGTTTTCTCCAACGCGTCCAGAGCCCGCTTGTAGGCCGAGGTGACCGAGGCCACATAGTAGGCCGTCTTGGCCCGGCCCTCGATCTTCAGGCTGTCCACCCCGGCCTCCCGGATAAGATCCAGGAAGGGGGCGGTGCAGAGGTCGTCGGCGCTGAGGATGTAGCTGCCCCCCTCGTTTTCGCCGATCTCCATGTACTGGCCGGGGCGCTTTTCCTCCAAAAGGCTGTACTTCCAGCGGCAGGGCTGGGCGCACTGGCCCCGGTTGCCGTCCCGCCCGGTGAGGTACTGGCTGAGCAGGCAGCGGCCCGAAACGCTCATGCACATGGCCCCGTGGACGAAGGCTTCCAGCTCCAGCTCGGGGGGCGTTTCGTCCCGGATGCGGGCGATCTCGGGCAGGCTCAGCTCCCGGGCCAGCACCACCCGCTTGGCCCCCATCTCGTAGGCCGCCCGGGCCGAGGCATAGTTGGTGATGCCCGCCTGGGTGGAAAGGTGGATCTCGGTATCCGGGGCGTATTTTTTCACCGCCGCCAGCACCCCCAGGTCGGTGACGATGAAGGCGTCCACCCCGGCAGCCACTGCGTCCCGAATGGCGGCGGGCAGCCGGTCCATCTCCTCGTTGGTGGGCAGGGTGTTCAGGGTGAGGTAGACCCGCTTGCCCCGGGCATGGGCGTAGATGCAGCCTTCCTCCAGCTGGGCCGGGTCGAAATTGGCGCAGGCCGAGCGCATGCCGAAATCCTGCAGGCCGCAGTAGACCGCGTCGGCCCCGTAGCATACCGCATAGCGCAGCCGCTCGCCGTCCCCGGCGGGGCTGAGAAGCTCGGGTCGTTTATACATCTTTTCTCTCCTGTTTCTTTTTCAGTACCATTCCCCCGGCCCCAGCACCTGGGCCCCGAAGGGCATGAGGGCCAGCCGGGCGATCTTGAAGCATTGCAGCCCAAAGGGGATGCCCAGGATGGTGACACAGAGCAGCACCCCGTTGAGGGCGGCGGTAATGGCCAGCCAGAGCCCGCCGAACAGCAGCCAGAGGACGTTGAGCAGCAGCGAACCGGCGCCGCCGCCCCAGGCAACCTCCTTGCCGAAGGGCCAGAGGCAGAGCCCGGCAAACTTGAAGCACTGCAGCCCCACCGGGATGCCCAGGATGGTGACACACCACAGGGCCCCCACCAGGCACCAGTTCAGGGCCTGGAACAGCCCGCCGAATACCAGCCAGATGATGTTGCCCAGGCACCCCAGGCACCCGGAATCAGAGGTCTGATTCATGGCCGGCCCCCTTTCATCCGTTGAGAGAGGCGTTCACTTTCCAGGCCTCGTCGATGTTGGCGGCGTGCTCGGCGTCGGTCTTGCCGTAGTAATACTTGCCGGTCAGGTCGGTGACAAAGAAGTAGTAGCCCCCGGCCAGGTATTCCTCATCCGGCCAGAGAGCCGCCTTGATGGCCTCAAAGCCCGGGTTGGAGATGGGGCCCGCAGGCAGGCCCTCACAGGAATAGGTGTTGTAGGCCGCGTATTTTTCGGGGGGGATGTTCTCAAAACCGCCGTAGTAGCCGGCGATCCAGTTATAGAGGTAGTTGTTGTCCTCGGGGTCCTGCACATAACTGGAAGCGTTGCTTTCCAGACGGGGGTAGGGCGAGCCCTCGGCCAGCCGGTTGTGGAAGACCGCCGATACCTTGGCGCCCTCCTCATTGCCGGCCTCCTCCTGGACAAAGCTGGCCAGGGTGATGGTGTCGGAAAGGCTCATGCCCATCTCATCCATCCGGTCATAGAGCTCCTGGTTCACCTGCTCATCAAAGCGGGCGTAGAAGGTGGCCACATAGTCGTAGACCTCCCCGTCCACCGCAAAGTCGTAGGTATCCGGGAAGAGGTAGCCCTCACACTTGAAAAAGCGCAGGTCGTTGTCCTCGATCTTGTTCCAGAAGGTGAACTGGCTGAAATCCCCGTTGTCGGCGGTTTCCAGGAATTCCTCGGCGGTGCACAGGCCCGCCTCTTCCATCTGCTGGGCGATATCCAGGGCGGTGGTGCCCTCCGGGAAGGTGAGCCGCACCGACTCTACCCACACCGTCTGGGTGGTGAGCACCTGGATGATCTCCTCATAGGACATGCCCTTGTACAGCTTGAAATCCCCGTACTGCAGGCTGCCCGCCGCCTGGCTCTGCCGGGTCTTTACATAGAGCTTGAAGACCGCGGGGTAACGGATGACGCCCGCCCGACCCAGGCTGTCGGCAATAGCGGAAAGGCCGCTGCCCTGCTCCACCGTGACGGTGATCTCCTGATCCGGGTCGGCCGAGCGGCCGCCGATCTCGCCGGTGATGGCCCAGGCGGCCAGGCCGGCCAGGGCGATGAGCAGGACCAGAACGATCAGCAGGATCTTGCCCAGAGGGCTCTTCTTTTTGGGGGCTTGGTCGGGGGCTCTGTAAACTGCCATTTTTCTTGCTCCTTTTTCTTATCCTTCGTTATCCAGCATGAGGCGCATATAGCTTTCTTCCACCGGGAAGGGCTGGGCCAGGAAATGGATCATGCCGTAATCCATCGGCTTGCCCTCCCCCAGAAAGAGGGGCTGGGCATGGCCCAGGGTGATGCGGGCGGTCTCGGCGCCGGTCTTGTCCCGGGCGGCCTCCAGCAGCCGCTCGGCGGCCCGGTCGCCCTCGGCGAAGAGCTCGATCACCTCCAGCTCGTCCCCGTGCTGGAAATAGAGGCCGTAGCCGTCCGGGTCCGACACGATGGTGAGGCCACCGCTGTACAGGTCGGTGAGCACCCGCACCATCCCACCCAGGGTGAGGGTGACGGAATCCGGGCAGAAGCGGCGGCGCAGGTCCAGCAGGGCCTTGGCCGTCACCGAATCAAAATCCGCCTGGGACCAGAGGTTGCGGCGGATGGGCCGGCAAACCTCCCGCAGGCCAAAGGCCTTCTGGTAGCCCCGGGCCCGGTAAAACTCAAAGAGGGATGCCGAAGCCGGCACCAGACAGCAGAACTCGGCCCCGGCGGCGGCCAGCTGGGCCTCGGCCCATTCCATCAGGCCGGTCATGAGGCCCTTGCCCCGGCAGGCCGGGTCGGTGGCGAGGCCGTAGAGGTAGAACCCCTTGTGCCCGGACAGGGTGACGGGCACCGCGCTGAGGATGGCCTGCAGCTGGCCGGCCTCCTCGCTCAGATAGACGTTGCCCGGGCCGGCAAAGCTGTCGAACACCGGGCCGGAAAAGGACTCTCCGTCCCCAAAAACCTGCTGCCAAAGCCGGCAGAAAGCCTGCCGGTCGCCGGATGCGGCGATACGAAACATAGTTTGCTCTCCCCTCTCCGGCCCGCCCGGGCCGGTACTTGTGTGAAAGCGGGCCCCTTATGGGCCCGGGCTGCCCCATGGGCGGGGCGCCCTGTTTGCAGAAAAGCGGGCTGCCCATATGCCGGGCAGCGGCCTTTTTTACAGATCGGCCAGGAGCTGCCGCACCTTTTGGGCGATCTCCTCCGGGGGCAGCATGACCCCCTCGGGGGCGGATTCCAGGGTGCGCCAGCCCAATTTTTTGGCGCAGTAATCCGCTGCCCGGCGGCTGCGGGCCAGGTACTCCTGATCCTTTTCGTGGATATCCTTTTTGGCCTCGTCGCCCCCGTAGCGGCCGCTCATCAGCTTCTGGCTGAGGGCCGGGTCCACCCGCAGGTAGATGACCGCCGCCGGCGCCGGGATGCCCAGCTTCTGGTACTCAAACTCAAACAGCCAGTCCAGGTATCCGTCCCACTCCTCCGGGGGGAGTTTGGCGCACTGGTGGATGGCGTTGCTGGTGGTGTACCGGTCGGCCAGCACCGTGCCCCCTTTCTGGTAGAACTCGCCCCAGCCGGCCTTATAGCTGGCGTAGCGGTCCACCGCGTAAAAGCAGGAAGCCGCCCAGGGGTTCACATCGTCGGGGCGGGAGCCAAACTGCCCGGACAGGTACATCCGCACCAGGGCCGAGGAATCGCTGGCATAGTCCGGGAAGGAGACCTTTTTTACCGGCTTTCCCTCCCGGCGCAGGGCCTCTTCCAGCAGGGCCGCCTGGGTGGCCTTGCCGCTGCCGTCCAGCCCTTCCAGCACGATGAGTCTGCCGCTCACTGGTCTTCCTCCCCTTTCAGGGCCTTGTACCGGGCCCGCACCGCTTCGGTCTCGCCGCAGCACATCTTGCCCTCCGGGCAGGGACCGGCCACGCAGCCGGGGCCTGCCTTCTCAAAGAGGGCCGGGGCCACCGGGTAAACCAGGCGCAGCATCTCCTCGGCCAGGGCCCGGATCTCCCACTGGGCCCGGCGGCAGCACCGCAGACGGAAGAAGTTATTCAGGCTGCGGGCGTTCATAGTGACCATCATCTTGGTCTCGCAGGCGTTGGGCAGCACAAAACGGGCGTCCTCAATGGCCATCTTCTCGGCTTTTTTGTGGGCTTCCTTCTCTTCCAGCCCTTCCTCCATCAGGCGGCGGGCATGGCCCTCCTTCAGCAGGTCGGCCAGCTTTTTGTAGTGGGCGGCCTCCTCCTCCATGGCCTGGCGGTAGCCCTCTTCCAGGTCGGGCCGGCCTTCCAGGGCCGGGGGAGTCACATAGTCAAAATCTTCCAGCCGCACATACCGCTGGCTCTGGACGCTGAAACTGGCGATGCGGTGGCGGGTGATCTGGGCCAGCAGGCTGCGGCTGACCCCCTCGATGGCAAAGGTGAAGCTGGCGTGTTCGGTGGGGCTCTCGTGGCCCAGGTCGGCCAGCATCCGCACAAAGCGGCGGCTGCTCTCGGGGGTAAGGCCGGCCATCAGGTCGTCCAGGCTGGCCCCCGAATAGCAGAGCTTGGCGGCCGCGGCCACCACCTTTTCGGGTTCGGGGGTATGGGCGATAAGCTGTACCTTCAGCATTTCTTTCTCCTTTATCTTTCCGGATCACTTCTCCGGGTCCGGGATCTTCTTGATGGGGGCGTAGTTGGCCATGGTCTTTTTCTCCTGGCCGTTCTCAAAGCGGATCTTGACGATATGATCCCCGGCCACGGGGGTCACTTCCAGCACCCGGCCCCGGCCGTACACCTTGTGTTCCAGCCAGTCGCCGGGGGCGAAGGTATCCTTTTTGGCTGCCGGGGCGGGCGCGGCGGCGGCCCCCAGGGTGGAACCGCCCCACCTGGCAGCCTGCCGGCCCGGGGCCCCTGCCGAGGCAGACCGGCCGGAACCGTAACCGCCCTGGCCGGCGCCATAGCCGGAACCCTGCCCGGCCCCGTAGCCGCCCTGGGCCCCCCTGCCGGGGGCCCGGTTATACTCCGGCGAGAGATAGCCGCCGGGGCGGCGGGAAACAAAATCGGTGGAGGGGCCCCCATGGCCGCCCCCGTAGCTGCCGCCGTAGCCGCCCCCATAGGGGGAACCGCCCCAGCCCTCGGCCCCGAAGCGCCGGTTCTGGAAAGCGGCCCGGCTCAGGCGGGGGCTTTCTTCCTCTTCCAGGTACTGGGCGTCGATCTCTTCCAGAAAACGGGAGGGCATGTTGCGCTGGGTGCGCCCGAAGATCATCCGGCTCTGGCTGGAGGAAAGGCAGAGCTCCTTGCGGGCACGGGTGATGCCCACATAGCACAGGCGGCGCTCCTCTTCCAGGTCCTCGTCGGAATAGCGGCTGAGCTCGCTGGGGAAGATGCCTTCCTCCATGCCCACCAGGAACACATAGTCAAATTCCAGGCCCTTGGCCGAGTGGAGAGTCATCATCACCACCACATCGCTCTCCCCGTCGTAGCTGTCCAGGTCGGAGATGAGGGCCACCTCTTCCAGAAAGCCCTCCAGGCTGGCCTCGGGGCCCTTCTGGTCGGCATAGGTGCGCACGCTGGAAACCAGCTGGCCCAGGTTTTCCAGCCGGGCCTGGCCCTCGTCCCCCTGGGCGGTGAGCATGGCCTTGTAGCCGGTGAGCTCGATGAGCCGGGAGACGAATTCATCCAGGGGCAGCTGGCCGGAAAGGGCCCGCAGCTTTTCGCAGAGGGCCGCAAAGTCTTTCAGGGCCCCCGCCGCCCGGCCCAGAGAGGGCAGGCTGCCGGCGTTTTTGCAGACTTCCAAAAGGCTGGTGCCCTGATCCCGGGCCAGCTCGGCCACCCGTTCCAGGGTGGTGGCCCCGATCTTGCGGGCCGGCTCGTTGATGATCCGCCGCAGGCGCAGGTCGTCCCGGGGGTTGGCGGTCACCGACAGGTAGGCCAGGATGTCCCGCACCTCCTTGCGGTCGTAGAACCGCTGGCCCCCCACGATCTTGTAAGGGATGCCCGCCCGGGCAAAATAGGTTTCGATGGGGCCGGACTGGGCGTTCATCCGGTAGAGCACCGCATGGTCCCGCAGGCGGGCCCCCGCCTTCAGGTGGCGGCCGATGACCTCGCAGATATGGGCCGCCTCGTCCTGTTCGCTGTCGGCCTGGTAGTGCACCACCTTGGAGCCCTGGCCGTTCTCGGTCCAGAGGGTCTTGCCCTTGCGGCCCCGGTTGTTGCCGATGACGCAGTTGGCCGCGTCCAGAATATTGGAGGTGGAGCGGTAGTTCTGTTCCAGCCGGATGGTCTTTGCCCCGGGGAACTGGCGCTCAAAACTCAGGATGTTTTCGATGGTGGCGCCCCGGAAGCGGTAGATGCTCTGGTCATCGTCCCCCACCACGCAGAGGTTCCGCCGCTGGCCGGCCAGAAGCCGCACCAGCTGGAACTGGGCCACGCTGGTATCCTGATACTCGTCCACCAGAATATACCGGAATTTATCCTGATAATACTCCAGCACCTGGGGGTTTTCCTGGAACATTCTGACGGTGTAATAGATCAGGTCATCAAAATCCATGGCGCCGGCCTCTTTCAGCCGCCGCTGGTAGGCCTCGTACACCTTGGCCAGCAGGCCCGCCTTGGTATCCGCCGGGGCCGCCAGGGCGTCCGCCGGGGAGATGAGCTGGTCCTTCATCCGGCCGATCTGGCCCATGGCCGATTTCACCGGCAGGAACTTATCATCCACCATCAGCTGCTTGTAAACTTCCTTCATGGCCCGCTGCTGGTCGTCGGTGTCATAGATGGTGAAGCTTTTGGGGAAGCCCAGCCGCTCGCCGTCCCGCCGCAGAAACCGCACGCAGGCCGAGTGGAAGGTGGAGGCGTTCACGTCCTGCCCCAGGATGGGGCCCAGCATCCGGGCCAGCCGTTCCTTCAGTTCCCCTGCCGCCTTGTTGGTGAAGGTGATGGCCAGCACGTTCCAGGGGCGGGGCGGGTCCTTCTGCAGAAGGGGCAGCAGGCTGGCCGGCGCTTCGCCCCCCTCTTTCACCAGTTCTTCCAGGGCCGCCAGCTCCCGGGGCTGAGGGTCGCGGGGCAGCCAGTCGCTGCCGTGGGCCGAGCCGAACCGGATCAGGTTGGCCACCCGGTTGACCAGCACGGTGGTCTTGCCGCTGCCCGCCCCGGCCAGGATGAGCAGGGGCCCCTGGGTGCAGAACACCGCCTGGCGCTGCATGGGGTTGAGCCCCTGGAACTGGGCCTCGATGTATTCGTCCCTCAGTTGGATGAATCGCTCGCTGGAAGTCATGAACTGTTTTTCCTCACTTTGGTTTTTTCAGGGGGTATTGGTGCCCGCCGGGCCGGCGGGCATACTCTTTGCCCATTATACACCACAGACAGGGCCCGGGGCAACAGTCGGCAGTGCGAAAAAGCCCCGGAAACCACGTTCCGAGGCGGTTTTTTGGCTTTCGTTTTTTTTCGGGCAGGGCGGCGGCCTTACCCTTTGGCCTCTTCCCGCTTCTGGGCCAGGAAGGCGTCGAATTCCTCGGCGCTGCCCTTCACAAAGCCGTCCCGCTTGAGGTAGACGGCCCCGCTCTGGTACATGATGAGGGCCATCCAGCCCTCTTTCTGGGCCAGGCGGCTGATCTGGTCATAGGTGAACTCCATGGAAGTGCCGTTCTCTTCCAGCTCGAAGTGCTCGGCCCCAAAGCGGACGGCGCGCTGCCACCGCTCCTTGCCGGCCCGCTGGATCATATAGCGCACCATGGTATTGCTGCGCACCCGGGGCAACAGGAAGATGCGGTAGACGCACAGGGCGATGAGGATGAGCAGCACCACCGAAAAGCCGGCCCCGAAAAACAGGTTGCGGAAGAAATCCACCGTGACCAGCACCAGCAGGCCCGCCCAGACAAAGCGGAAGAAGAGGGCCCCCCGGCTCTGCACCAGGCCCAGCCGGCGCCAGCGGTCATAGAGCTCCCTATCCACCTCATAGCGGTTTTCAAACAGGATCTCGCGTTCTTTCATGGGTCCTCCCATCTGGAAGGGCCCCGGCACACTTGCTGCGCCGGGGCCCCGGGTGTATCATTCCGGCCGATCAGACCGGATGGGTCTTGTCGGCAAAATTCACATGGTCGCCGTCCACGCCGCTGCGCTTCAGGCTGCGCTTTTCGAAGAACTTGGGGGCCACCTGGGGGAACATGGCGTAGGTGAGCACGTCCTCTTCCTGCACCACATACTTGGCGGCCTCGGCCTTCAGCTTCTCCACCTCGGGCTCCAGCAGGTCGGCCGGGCGGCAGGTGATGGGCTGCACATCGCCCAGGATCTTCTTGGAGAACTCGGGGCTGATGGGGGCAGGGGTCTTGCCGTAATCGCCCCGTACCAGGCCCCTGAACTCCCTGGTCACCATCTTGTAGCGCTGGCCCAGGATGACGTTGAACACCGCCTGGGTGCCCACGATCTGGCTGGTGGGGGTGACCAGGGGCGGATAGCCGGAATCCTCCCGCACACGGGGGATCTCTTCCAGCACGGCCTCCAGCTTATCCTCCTTGCCGGCGTCCTTCAGCTGCTTGAGCAGGTTCGAGAGCATGCCGCCGGGCACCTGGTACAGCAGGGTGTTGGCGTCCACGCCCAGCATCTTGGGGTCGATCTGGCCGTTGGCCAGGTATTTTTCCCGCAGCTTGGCGAAGTGGGCGCGCACCACGTTCAGCTTCTTCTGATCCAGGCCGGTGTCGTACTCGGTGCCGGCCAGGGCAGCCACCAGGCTCTCGGTGGGCATATGGGAGGTGCCCAGGGACAGGGGGCTGATGGCGGTATCCACGATCTCGGTGCCCGCCTCGATGCCCTTGAGCAGGGCCATGGAGGCCATGCCGGAGGTGTAATGGCTGTGGATGTCCACCGGGATGGAGACCTGCTCCTTGATGGCCTTTACCAGCTCATAGGTGCTGTAGGGGGTGAGCAGACCGGCCATATCCTTGATGCAGATGGAATGAGCGCCCATCTCCTCCAGGGTCTTGGCGTAGTGGGCAAAATAGGCGTTGTCATGCACCGGGCTGAGGGTATAGCTGATGCAGCCCTGCACATGGGCCTTTTCCTTGATGGCCGCCTTGATGGCAGTCTCCAGGTTGCGGGGGTCGTTCAGGGCGTCGAAGATGCGCAGGATGTCGATGCCGTTGGCCACGCTCTTCTGCACGAAGTACTCCACCACGTCGTCGGCGTAGTGGCGGTAGCCCAGCATGTTCTGGCCCCGGAAGAGCATCTGCAGCTTGGTCTTGGGCATTTCCTTGCGCAGGACGCGCAGACGCTCCCAGGGGTCCTCATCCAGGAAACGGATGCAGGCGTCGAAGGTGGCGCCGCCCCAGCATTCCACCGAAAAGTAACCCACTTCGTCCATGGCGGGCAGGATGGGGCGCATCTCGTCCATGGTCATGCGGGTGGCCAGCAGGGACTGGTGGGCGTCGCGAAGCGCCACCTCAGTAATCTTTACGGGTTTAGCCAAACCTATCACCTCGTCCTTTCTCGGTTTTTCAGTTCATGGTCACCAGCATGTCGCCGGCGTTCACCACATCGCCCTTGTTCACGGCGATGGAGGCCACGGTGCCGTTCTGGGGCGCCACGATCTCGTTCTCCATCTTCATGGCTTCCAGGATCACCAGCACGTCGCCGGCCTGTACGGCCTCACCGGCGGCTACCCGCACATCCAGGATGTTGCCGGGCATGGGGGCTTCCACCTTGACGCTGCCGGCAGCGGCGGGAGCAGCTGCGGGGGCGGGGGCGGCGGCAGGAGCCGGGGCAGCCACAGGGGCCGGGGCCGGGGCCACAGGGGCCGGGGCGGCAGCCGGAGCGGGAGCGGCGGCGGGGGCGGACTGCATGCCGGTCTCTTCCACGGTGACGTTGTAGGCCACGCCGTCCACCGTAATGGTATAGTATTTCATAGCAATTATCCTCCTAATATTTCAGGCGTCCCGGGCCGGGGGCCGGGGAACAGGTTTCTGTAGGCGTCCCGGGCGGGGCCGGGCGTTCCGGCACCGGGCCCGCAAGGGGGCCGGGCCCTTGGACGGCGGACAGTTACAGGCTCATGTTGCCGTGCTTTTTGGGCAGGCGGCGGGCCCGCTTGGTGCTGAGCATATCCAGCGCGGCCACCAGGGTGGCGCGCACGGTCTTGCCGTCGGCGGCAAAGTCGGCGCAGCCGGCGGCCAGGGCGGCCTCGGGGCCGGCCTGCTTGGCGGAATACTCCCCGGCCAGGGCGGCGGTGGCCTTTTCGATGCTGCCGCTGGCGTCCAGCTCTTCCTTGTTCAGCACGGTGACCAGGGTGCGGGGGTCGGCCAGGGCGGTGACGCTGCCCGGCAGGGCGATGGTCAGGTCGGCCTGGGCCAGGGCGCTGTACACGGGGCCCAGAGCCTTGCCGGCCAGCAGGGCCACACGGCCGGTGGTGGCGTCGGCATAGGTAAAGGCCAGGCGGGAAGCTTCCCGGATGCCGCCGGTCAGGTCATCGCTGGCGCTGGGCACAAAGCCCTCGCAGTCCACCAGGGTGACCACCGGGATGCTGAAAGCATCGCACAGGCGCACAAAGCGGGCAGCCTTGGAAACACATTCATGGCACAGGCACTTGCCGGAGCGGGTGGCCACAAAACCGGCGGCGCTGCCGTTCACCGCGCCCAGGGCCACGGTGACGTTCTTGCCGCAGCCGGCGTACAGCTCAATGAGGCTGCCGCCGTCGGCCAGGGCGGCCAGGGCCTTGTCGGCCTCGTACTTGGCGGGCCAGGCGGCGGGCTCGGCAGGAGCCAGGATGGCCGGGCCGGCCAGGTTGTTGGCGGGCATCAGGCCGGCCAGACGGGCGGCGGCGGCCACGGCGGCCTCGGTATCCTTTTCCACCAGGGCGGCCACGCCGGCCTTGGCGGCCAGGGCGGCAGTGCCGGCGCCTTCCACCACATCGCCGGCAGCGGCGCTGGTGAAGGGAGCGGTGAAGAAGAACTCGGCTTCCTCGCTCACCACGCACAGGTCGGCCCCGGCTGCCTGCAGGGCGGCGGTGCCGGCGCACACGCCCAGCACCACGGCGATCTGGGGCACCACGCCCGAGATCTGGCCGATCTTGGCGGTGAGGGCCGCGTTGGCCTTCAGAAGAGCCAGGCCCTCCTCCAACTTGCCGCCGTTGCTGTTGTAAAAGGTCACCACCGGGTTGCCGGTCTGGGCGGCCAGATCCAGGATCCGGATCTGGGTCTGGGCATCCTTGGCCGAGAGGGCCTGACCGTTCTGGAACAGGGCGTATACCGGCTGGCCGCCGGCGCAGCCGAACGCAGCCTCTACCCCGCCCTGAGCGGACAGGCTGGTATAGGACCCTTGGTCAAAGAAAGCGCCCAGGACGCTTGCTTTGCTGGTTTTGTCACACGCCATAGATTTTCCTCCTGATATTCAAACTGTTCTTCCCCGCCGGAAGGGGCCCGGCGGAGGGCTCGAGTCATAACCGACAGATTCAATACAATTATAGCCCTTTGGGGCTGCAACAACAAGCCTTTTCGCCTTTTGTAAAGCAAGGCGATGTATTTGCTTTATTTCTTCAGCGCTTTGCGGCGGGCTGCCTTTGCTTCGGCAAGGGCCTGACGGCTGCGGGCCTTGCCCCGGGCCGCGGCCACCCGCAGGCTTTCCACCTCGCTTTTGGAAAGGGGCCGGTACTGCCCCGGCGCCAGCATGCCCAGCTTGACCGCCCCCAGGGCCGTGCGCCGCAGCCGGGCCACTTCCAGCCCCACGGCCTGGCACATCCGCCGGATCTCCCGGTTCTTGCCCTCCCGGATGGTCATTTCCAGCACGGTGCGCTCGGGCTCATCCACCAATACCCGCACCACGGCGGGCAGGGTGCGGGTGCCGTCTTCCAGGGTGACCCCCTCGCTCAGCTGCACCACCTGCTCCTCGGTGGCCCGGGGGTGCACCGTGACCCGGTACAGCTTGCTCACCCCGTGGGAGGGATGGGTCATCAGGTTGGCAAACTCTCCGTCGTTGGTGAGCAGCAGAAGGCCCTCGCTGTCCTTATCCAGCCGGCCCACCGGGAACACCCGAACCGGCAGATCGGCCACCAGGTCCATCACGGTCTTGCGGCCCCGCTCGTCGCTGGTGGTGGTCACATAGCCCCGGGGCTTGTGCAGCAGGATGTAGTACAGCTCCTGCTTTTTGCGCAGCAGCAGCTTCTGGCCGTCCACGCTCAGCACGTCCCGGTGGATATCCATCTTGTCGCCCAGCTGCACCGGGTGGCCGTTCAGCTTGACCCGGCCCTCCCGGATGATCTGCTCGGCCGCCCGGCGGCTGCAGTAGCCCTGCTCGCTCAATACTTTCTGAATTCTTTCTAACGCCATGGGGTCTCTCCTGTATCTTTTGTTGGTCTGTATCCTTGCGTCCCGGCGGCCCGGTTTTGCCGGCGGGCCTTGCTTTGCCGCCGGCGGGGGCTTTTTGGCCCCAAAAGCCTGCCGGGCAGGGCCCAAAACCGGGCCCCGGCCGCCTTGGGCCGCCTTATTTATAGGCACAAACGGGGGTGGGCCCCCGGCCCGCCCCCTGTATCCTGATTATTCGGTCTCCTGCCCGGCCGTTTCGGCTTCGCTCTTGGCCTTGCGCTTTTTCAGGCTGTCGGCCACCTTGTCCACCAGTTCGGGCAGCATGGTGATCAGCCGGTCCAGGGTATCCCCCGAATCGGAGAGCTGGATGGTGCGCAGGGTACCTTCCCGGTTGATGACCAGGAAAGCCACCGGCGTGACCGAAACGCCTGCCCCGCTGCCGCCGCCAAACTGGGATTTCGCCCCCTGGCCCGTGAAGTCGGAACCGCCGGAGGCCGCCCCCAGCGTCACCTTGGATACCGGCAGGATGGTGGTGCCGTCCGGCGTGGTGATGGGTTTGCCGATGATGGTGTCGGAATCCACTACCTCCCGCACCTTGTCGATGGTAAGGCCCATCAGGCCCTGTACCGTATGATCCGCCATAAATATGCCTCCCTTTGGGCGGGGCCGGGGCTTTCAGAACACCCGGTCCCGATAAAGGCCGTACAGCGTGTACAGCCCTGCTGCTATCATTATAATCAATCGGGCCTGTATTTTACAAGAGAGAACTTCCCCGCCCTCCTGCAGGCCCGCGAAATCCGGCAGAAGTTCCAGCCGGTCAAAACGAAGGTCCATCCCCCGCTGCAAAATCCCCAGGCTGGCCGAAAGCCCGGCCCAGAGCCCGCCGTACTGCCAGGCGGTGGCCGCCGCCGTCTCGCCCCGCACCGGCACCACCAGCACGATATGGCGCACCTTGACCTCCCGCAGCAGCTTTTTGCCCAGCCAGCCGGCCCGGCTCACAAGGCAGCTCAGCCGCCGCAGGTTTTCGGCCAAACCCTTTTTGGGGGCGGCTTTCTTCCCGCCTTTTGCCCCGGCGGGGGCTTTTTCCGTGCCCTTTGCGCCGGCGGCTTTTCCCTTTCCCTCTGACTTATCGGCAGAGGGGGGCGCACCGGCGGCTTTTTCGCTCTTTGCGGCCGCCCGGGTCCTTTCGGCTTTCTGCCGGGCTTTTTCGGCTTTTCTACGCTGTTTTTCGGCTTTTTCGGCCTGCTTTCTTTCCTTTTTCCCGGCCCGGGCCGTCTTCCTTTGGGCCTGCCGGGCCAATTGCCGGGGCGTTTTGGGCCGGGGCGGCCAGAGCCGGAAGCCAAAACAGAGCAACCGGGCCCGGACGGTGAGCTGCCCGGCCCGCCAATCCAGGCTCAGGCAGGCGGGCAGCACCAGGGCTGCCAGGGCCAGTACCAGGAAAAGGGCCAGGGCCCAGCCCAGAACGGTCAGCGCGCCCACGGCTCAAACCTCCTCGGGGGGCTGGGTGTCGGCCGGCAGACTGCCGGTGGCGGCCAGCTGTTCCAGGGGCAGGCCGCTCACCCCGCCGTGGGGGTCGGGCAGGTCGGCCAGGCCCGAAAGCCCGAAGCAGCGCAGAAATACATCGGTGGTACGGAAGCTCACCGGCCTGCCGGGCAGGTCCAGCCGGCCCGCCTCCTCGATCAGGCCCTTTTCCAGCAGGTTGGAAACGCTGGAGGAGGAATCCACCCCCCGCACCTGCTCGATGAAGGACCGGGAGACCGGCTGATTATAGGCGATGATGGCCAGGGTCTCCATGGCGGCCGCGCTCAGAGGGGCAGCCCGCCGGGTATCCAGCACCTTCTGCACCGGCTGGCGGTACTGGCTCTTGGTGGCCAGCTGCCACTCCCCTTCCAGCTGCAAAAGGCAGAGGCCCCGGCCTTTTTCCTCGTAATCCCGGGCCATATCCCGCAGCACCCGGGTGATGGTCTCCTCATCCGATTCCAGGGCCTGGGCCATGCGGGCCGCGCTCAGCGGCTCGCCGTAGGCAAACAGCATGGCCTCCAGCGAGGCCTTGCACTCTCTCAGTTCCATTCTGTCTCCTCATCCTTGCCTGGGTGCAGCCGGCGGCGGCTCAGCTCCAGTTCGTTTTCCGGGCCGTCGCCCAGGCTCAGCCGCCCTGCCCGCACCAGTTCCAGCACCGCCAGGAAGGTGGCCACCGTCTGGCTGCGGCCCTCGCCCCGCCGGAACAGCTGGCTCAGCCGGCGCACCCGCCCGGTGACCAGCCCCCGCAGCACATGCACCACCCGGGAGGCCACCGACACAAAGGGGGCCGTCACCAGCGGCTCGAACCGCTCCGGATCGGGCGGGCGGCGCCGGGCCTTGCGCCCCTGCAGCGCCTCCAGGGCCTCCACCAGCACCCGGGGGCTGTGGCGCAGGCTGTAAAGCCGGTCTTCCGGCAAAAGCATGGGCCGGCGTACCGCGTGGTATACCCCCTCGCCCATCCGGGTCAGCTGCCGGGCCATCTGCCGGCAGGCTTCGTATTCGATCAGCTCGCCGGTGAGCTCTTCCTTCATCCGCTCGCCCTCTTCGCTGCGGGGCAAAAGCAGGTAGCTCTTCATCTGCACCAGCCGGGCCGCCATGGCGATGAACTCGCTGGAGATTTCCAGCCGGTTTTCCCGCACCTGGGCAATGACGGCGGTGTACTGCTCGATCAGCTCAAAAATGGGGATGTCGTGCAGGTCCATCTTGTTGCGGCGCACCAGATAGAGCAGCAGGTCCAGCGGGCCCTCGAAATCCTCCCACTTGAAGGTAAGCTCCCCGCTCACAGCGCCGCACCTCCCAGGGCCGGGGCCCAGAGAGCCTTGTCCACAAACAGGGTGGCTTTATCCAGCCAGCCCCAGACGAAGGAGTTGGCGATGCTCAGGGGGCCATCCAAAAAGCCCGCCATCAGCAGGAAGAAAAAGGCCAGGAAAATGTACCGCTCATAGCGCATCACCCCGAAGTAATACCGGGGAGGCAGCACCGCCCAAAGGATGCGGCTGCCATCCCAGGGGGGGATGGGCAGCAGGTTGAACACCGCCAGGTTGATGTTGAGGGCCACCATGCAGTAGCACAAAAGGAAAAGCAGCTGCCACAGCGAACCGCTGCCCGCCTTGTAATACAGTACCTTATAAATCAGCATGGAGAGATAGGCCAGCAGCAAGTTGCAGGCCGGGCCTGCCGCCGCCGAAAGGGCCATATCCCGCTTGGGGCGGCGAAAACGCCGGGGGTCGATGCCCACCGGTTTTGCCCAGCCCACCCCCACAAAGATCATGCACAAAGCGCCGAACAAATCAAAATGGGCCCGAGGGTCCAGGGTGAGCCGCCCCGCGTTCTTGGCGGTGGAATCGCCCAGCCGGGCGCTGGCCCAGGCATGGGCCGCCTCGTGGGCAGGGATGGCGATCAGCATCACGATGCCCTGGCAAAGCCAGAGCTGGATCTGCCGGAACGCCAGGCTGCCGGTCAGTAATCCGTTCAGAAAAAGTCCTCCTCTCTTGCCAGAACGCCGGCCCGATAAAGGCCGGCCCGCCCTTTATCGGCGGCTGCGAAGCCGCTCCACAAAGGCCTGCAGCTCCCGCACGGCCATGGGCAGCAGCATCAGGATGGAAAGGTAGAGCGGCACCGTGTAGGCCAGCCCTTCCAGCCCCAGGAACTGGTTGGCCAGATTGAGCAGGATGAACAGGATGATGCCCGTGTTGCCCGCTGTTTCAATCAGTTTTTTCATGCGTTCTTTCTCCCTCTGCCGGCTTGGGCGCCGGCCCTTTGCAGAATTTTCTCATTCTTTCATATAAGGTTTATTATACCGTCTGTCCCGCGTTTGCACAACCCAAATTTCTTTGGGGAAAAACGAAAAAACTCTTGCATTCTGCCCGAAAGTCTGGTATAGTAATTTAGCGACTTAAGTACGAGGAGGTGCAGCAAATGGCAAAGTGTGAATGTTGTGGCAAGGGCATGACCTTTGGTATTCAGGTTTCCCACTCCCATCGTCGGAGCAACCGTACCTGGAAACCCAATGTGAAACGTGTTAAGGCTGTCGTAGACGGTTCTCCCCGGTATATCTACGCCTGCACCCGCTGCCTGCGCTCGGGTAAGGTTACCCGCGCTGTCTGATTTTCAGTGCAACATAAAAACCCGCTGCTCGGCTTTGCCGGGAGGCGGGTTTTTTCTTTTGTCAACAAATCCTGTTTGTTCTTATTTATACCCGTTTGTGGCAATAAAGTCACGCAAAATTCACGCATTTTTAGTATCTGTTGTCCGCCCGGGATGGTCGGGGGCACAGGGCGCAGAACGGGGGCGGCGGGGTATGGTTGAGGGATGATCCCATTAAGGCAAGGGAGCGGCGGGGTGGGAAGGCCATCCGGTGAGCTTAAAAGAGTACAAGGCTCTTTCCCCTTCTGAGCGGTCAGCCGTTTGGGAAGCTTATAAAAAAGCTTTCCGGGCAAGGCAAAAAAGCTGTTAAGCGGTTGCGACGCTTAGCAGCATAAGCGCAAAGAACTAAGCGTAATCCAGACCGCCGCTCCCTTGCTGTATTTATTGCAGCACACGCCGAAAGGCGAATCAACAGGGAGGATAAGCCCGGGTTCAAAACTCCACATAATATCGGATTTCCTCTAAAGGTTTCCCTTCTCTTTTCATCAGCAGCGCCATTTCTCCGGCCGAAGGGCAAAGCGTTTTCATCCATTCCCGGAATTCTTTCTGCTCCTGCATATGCTTTGGGCATAACTCTGTTGATATTTCGAATAACGAACTGCCGGATGATTACAAAGCTGCGGCAGAGGCACGCAGGGCGCTTGCCTGTGAATTGCGAGCTTTCCCTGAAATATTGTCCTGGTGCAGATTCGGAATCCCATCTAAAAATGCTTTACACCGTATCCACAGAACGGATCGGGTTATCCAACAGCATGTGTCTGCCATAGAATGACCGGCGAATTGAACAGATCATGGAGCGGGAACGCAACATACGGCGTTTGCTGAAAATATATAAATACGCTCAGCAAAATCAAAATTAAAAAGGGAATCATTTCCCGCATTTTCAAATCAAACCGTTGCCCGTGTCTTCCGGCAAACGACTTACAGGCAATAAGCCCGGATTCTCTGCCTCGCCTTTCCCCCCTCCCCATTTGACAATCCGCCCCGGCTCCGATATAGTGAAATCGGCCGGGGCTGCCCGGCCGCAGCCTATCGGGAGAGGAAGAGATCGGGATGCGTACCGAATATTTCAAAGAATACAGCCGCTATCTGGACAGGCCCATGGAGTGGAAGGTGTACGGCCACGGGGGCCTGCCCTGTTTTGTTTTTCCCTGCCAGGGCGGGCGGTTCTATGACTGGGAGGACCGGGGCATGTGCGCCCTGGCCGGCCGGTGGATCGATTCGGGCCGGCTGACCCTGATCTGCGCCGACAGCCTGGACAACGAGAGCTGGTCGGCCGAAGGGGACGAGCGGCGGCGGATCGAGACCCAGGAGCGGTGGTTCAACTATATCTGCCAGGAATTGCTGCCCCGGGCCCTTTCCCTGCCCGGATACAGCTTTGCCGGCAAGCCCCTGACCGCCGGGGCCAGCATGGGGGCGGGCCACGGGGTAAACCTCTGGCTGCGCCGGCCCGACCTTTTTGGCGGGGCCATCGGCCTTTCCGGGGTGTACGAGGCCGGGCCCTTCTTTGGGGACTACCTGGATGACCTGGTCTGGCGCAACGACCCCTGCCGGTATATGGCGGCCCTTGCCCCCGGCGACCCCCGCCTTCCCCTGTATGCCGGGGGCAGGCTGATCCTCTGCGCCGGGCAGGGCCCCTGGGAGGAAGTGCCTCTTGCCTCCACCCGCCGGCTCTCGGCCCTTTTGGAAAAGGCCGGGCTGCCGGTCTTCACCGATATCTGGGGCGCAGACGTGAGCCACGACTGGCCCTGGTGGGAAAAGCAGTGGCCCTACTTTTTGGGGATGATGCTGGATAACGAGCCTCCTTTCCCCCAAAAGCGCCGTGAGGCGGGCTCCCCGGCCAAAAAATAAGGCCGGTTTTCCCTTTCCCTGCCCCCTGAATCCCCCGGCGCCGGCCCGGGCGGCATGCCTTTTGCGCCCCCGCAGGTCCCGGCGCCGCCGGCTCTTTGGCCCCAAAACAAGGCCCTTTCCCCTTCTATCCGGCCTGAAACGGGGCGAAAAAACGATTTTTTTGCCTCAAAAGCCCCCAAAACAGGCCCGGGGGCTTGGCAAACGCACTTAACTATGCTATTATAGTAAAGCGCTATCACTCCAAAGTGCCGGGCTTTTGTTTAGGCCCGTTTTTGGGGGTGGCAGCCGCCCCGGAGCCGAGGGGCCCGGGCCGAATGTTTCAGGATATTTTGTTCAGAGAGGGAATTCATATGAAAAAGTTTCTTGCCGTTTCGGCCGCACTGAGCCTGGCCCTGAGCCTGGCTGCCTGCGGCGGCAGCACTTCTTCCAGCGCCGCCGCCTCCACCCCTGCCAGCACCCCTGCTTCCAGCGCTGCCGCCTCTTCCGGGGCTGCCGCCGAGGGCAACGGTGACTGGGCTGCCATCCAGGAGAAAGGCACCCTGGTGGTGGGCATGACCATCTTTGACCCCATGAACTACTACGATGCCGACGGCAACCTGATCGGTTTTGACACCGAGCTGGCCCAGGCCGTGGGCGAGAAGCTGGGGGTCGAGGTACAGTTCCAGGAGATCGAGTGGAACAACAAGGTGATGGAGCTGGATGCCGGCAACATCGACTGCGTCTGGAACGGCATGACCATTCTGGACGACCTGAAGGACGCCATGGACTTCTCCATCCCCTACAGCGGCAACATGCAGGTGCCGGTGATCAACGTGGCCAACGCCGATACCTACACCAGCGTGGAGAGCATGAACAGCCCTGACGTGACGGTGGCTGCCGAGAGCGGCAGCGCCGGCGAGGGCGCCATCGACGACAACATGCCCGATGCCAACAAGCTCACCGTCACCGCCCAGCGTGACTGCCTCACCGAGCTGAAGAGCGGCACCATCGACGTGGGCGTGATCGACTACGTGATGGCCGACGCCAGCGTGGGCGAGGGCACCTCCTACAGCGACCTGCAGATCGTGGAGGGCATCGAGTTTGCCAAGGAAGAGTACGGCATTGGCTTCCGCAAGGGCAGCGACCTGACCGAGAAGGTGAACGAGGCCCTGCAGGAGCTGGCCGACGAGGGCGTGGTGGCCCAGCTGGCCGAGAAGTACCCCTCCGTGATGGTCACCCTAAAGGCCGCCCAGTAAAAGCCGAAAGGCCGGGGCAGCCCCCTGAAAAGCAGAAGAACAAATGCCGCGCCGGGCCGTTTTGGCCCGGGGCGGCTTTTATCGGAATTGAGGTTTTGGTATGACGTTCTTACAGGTCACCGCCCAGCTGTGGGATGGTTTCCAGACCACCCTGTACCTGTTCTTTGTGGTGCTGGTGCTGAGCCTGCCCCTGGGGCTGGTATTCTCCTTTGGCAGCATGTCCCGCTTTACCCCCCTGCGCTGGTTCACCCGGTTCTGGGTCTGGGCCATCCGGGGCACCCCCCTGATGCTGCAGATCATCACCGTGTTCTATGTGCCGGGGCTGGTGTTCAACACCCCCATGAAGGACCGGATGCTGGCCTGCCTGGTGGCCTTTGTCATCAACTATGCCATCTATTTTTCCGAGATCTTCCGGGGCGGCATCGAGTCCATCCCCAAGGGGCAGTATGAGGCCGGCCAGGTGCTGGGCATGACTCGCAGCCAGATCTTCTTCAAGATCGTGCTGCTGCAGGTGATCAAGCGGATCATGGCCCCCATCGGCAACGAGGTCATCAACCTGGTAAAGGATACCTCCCTGGCCCGGGTGATTGCGGTGACCGAGGTGCTGAAAAGCGCCCAGGATATCGTGAACGGCCACGCCATCATCTGGCCCCTGTTCTACACCGCGGTGTTCTACCTGGCGGCGGTGGGCCTGATCCAGATCGTGCTGGGCCTGTGCGAGCGCAAGCTGAGCTATTACAAGGGTTAAGGGGGGCAGGACCATGCCGGTATTGGAAGTAAAGAATATCCGCAAAAGTTTTGACGGGGCGCAGGTGCTCAAGGGCATCAGCTTCGGGCTGGAAAAGGGCAAGGTGCTCAGCATCATCGGCTCTTCGGGCAGCGGCAAGACCACCCTTCTGCGCTGCATGAATTTTCTGGAGCACCCCGAAGAAGGGCAGATCCTGGTAAACGGCCAGCTGCTCTTTGACGCCTCCCGCCCGGGCACCCTCACCGATGCCCAGCTGCGGGAAAACCGGCTCCATTTCGGGCTGGTATTCCAGAGCTTCAACCTCTTCCCCCAGTATAACGTGCTGGACAACTGCACCCTGGCCCCCGACCTGCTGGCCCGGGATAAGGCCAAGGCCGAGGGCCGGCCCTTCGACAAGGCTGCCGCCCACAAGGCCAATGTGGAAAAGGCCGAGACCCTGCTGGCCCGGGTGGGCCTGGGCGCCAAGCTGAAAAACTACCCCTGCGAGCTTTCGGGCGGCCAGCAGCAGCGGGTGGCCATCGCCCGTGCCCTTGCCCTGGAGCCGGACATCCTCTGCTTTGACGAGCCCACCAGCGCCCTGGACCCGGAGCTCACCAACGAGGTGCTGCGGGTGATCAAGGGCCTGAAGAGCGCCGACACCACCATGGTGATCGTGACCCACGAGATGGAGTTTGCCCGCCATGTATCCGACCATGTGATCTTCATGGCCGACGGGGTCATCGAGGAGGAGGGCGACCCGGAGCAGATCTTCACCGCCCCCAAAAGCGAAAAGACCCGCAGCTTTCTGGCCAAGAGCCTGGAACAGGTTTAAGGCTCCTGCGTGGGCCCCTGCGGGGCGGCAATCGGGCCTTTGGCGGGCTTCTGCGCAACCCTTTCGGAGAGAGCTTCCTCTTTCGGCAGGCGCGCCCGCAGGGTGCCTTTGCTGCCCCGCTCTCCCAAAACTGTCAGTCATAAGAACGGACGCCCCCGTTTTGCCGGGGCGCCCGTTCTTTTTTTGTCTGCTTTTTCCTGTTAAGCTTATTGCATTTCCCCCCTGTTTTCAAATGATTTGCTTTGCAGGGCAGTCAGCGAAGCTGCAATTTCGTCTATTTCAACGACAAGAAATCCCCAATACTGGTTAACACGGTGTATCCCTCCATACTCGGGCAAGGCGTTTCATCCTTTACCAGATGGGGCTGGCTGCCCTCAACCCGCACAGGGAACTTCTCCCTGTACCCAGCGCAGGCCACTGCCGTTCCTGCACCTCGGCTCAGAGGGCACCCTCTGAAACTCCTGCAAACAAAAAAGCTCCACATACCACCCTCCTCGTCATGGTATATAACAGCTTTTCCGTTAAATGGACAAAACGAAAGCGACCAACTTGTTACGGTTGATCGCCTTCGGCTTGCTCATTATATGTTTTCTTGAAAGTCATTTCTACTGCTTAGGGCACTGCATCTTTAGTTGCAAGTCTTTTTCTACTATAAAAATAACCTATGTAGAGTGTCAGTGTAAGCGCTGTAATAACTATGCCCAACTTCAAATAATGGATATGATATGTCATCGTTATGTCATTCGTTCCTTGTGTCAGCTTGATACTGTAAAAGCAGTCTCCGATCAGCTCTGCTTCAGCCTCTCCACCATTTACTGTAATATCCCAGTCTTCATCTGACGGCACTGAAATGAATAAGCGATCATTTTCCGTAGCGTCTACGCACAGTGACACATGCCCGTTTGTGACGGACAGGTTGTCAGGTATTCCGGCATTGGCTATCTCTGAGCACTTTGACAGTATGTCAAGATTTAACGCATAAAATTGCACTGAATCCCAGTTAAAGTTCTCCTCATTCGATTGAACATCTACTTCGCATTCCTGGCCTCCAGTGTTAGTGATGTAAAATACCGTTGGAGAAAGCCAACATGCGTACTTTGTTGCAAACTCATCGTTTATATATATCGATGAATCTGCTGGATAATTCCATGGAACATTGCCATACACGACAACATTCGATGCATCCGGTATATGCACTTGTATCTTTGCACCGCAGTTATTATCGCTATATGATATATCATATTCTATCGGATAATACAGTTCTTCTGTTATACCAAACAGTTGCTTATAAAGTTCATTTTGATATTCAAACGGATTTGCTGTTTCTTTTATAACATAGCCGGTATCGTCATATGCAAACGCTAACGGAAATGCATATGAGTTCAAATAAATAGATTTTCCATTACCATCCCTCTCGCTAATTTGCGTTAAACCTTGAATATCGTAGGGAGACAGTACATACTTAACACCCATGAGTGAATCTGCCCCAAGAATGGATGTATTAGTTATGCACATATTTTCACCGTTAATCGGGTATCCCAATTTATTCAAAAATTTTCGTTGAATATCATCTGGAGAAGACGTATATCCGCTAATCGATGCATAATTATAAGCAAGAGCCTCGTTGTAATAGGCTGTCAATTGATCCTGTCCCATGTTACGAGTCGTAGTTTGAGATATTCTGTACAACGACTGATCTGCCTGTTTTATTGCAGCTATAGTTTTCTCTTGAGCATCGATATATGCATTGTTCTGTGTAACTTCATCGACAGAATATGAGTTAAGCAAAATTTTTGCGTTTTCTGCCAAATCCACAGTGCCAGCGACAGCAAATATAGCAGTCCAAAAGATCAACAATAATTTATTCTTATTCTCGAATCTGGAGCAGACAAATAATATCGTTTCCAGTATAACCATCACTGCGGTAGCATAGACATAATTTGTGTCATTGACATTTTTGCAATATTGCAGAATCACTAACAATCCCGAAAATATAACTGCTATCCCTAACAGCCTCTGTGCTTGAGGCTTACTGTTTATTTCATTCGCTCCCAGCAGTGCTAAAAACAAAATTGAAAACACTGCAACATATGAATATCTGTAATGGTAACTGGAAGCCCACTGGAATAATGAAAACATAATAAACAGGGGATGCCAATAAAAGCTCAATACCGTACACGCCAAAAATCCTGAACGCAATGCACGCTTACGGATTCCTATCCTGTTATTAAAAACCGCAAAAATTGCAAGTACAATAGCAAGACTTCCACAAAATAATGCTACGCTTCCATATTCACTCTTCGCGCCATAGGCGTACTTTGGGATCACAGATGGAAGCTCACCTATAAACGAAAAATCCATCAGATCGTCAAAGTGTAATGAACCTCTTGTGCTTTTTTTTAGAGCAGCAAATGTTGGCAAAAATAATACTGCACTTAACATCACACCGGAAATCATACCTAATAGATATTTAGCAGAACATGAGATAAAGTATTTTAGATTGAATTTTTTATCAACAGCATAAAGAGCAAGCTCAAATATAAACCAGAAGCCAGAATAAATGCAATCAATTCCTGCGGAATACCAATTGAATATTATTGCAATTCCAACAAGAAACGGTAAAGCATGCGCTTTTTTCCCATTCACAATATTCGAAATCTGCAATAAAATCAACGGCAGCATATATACGCCATCCAGCCACATAATATTGCTGCTCTGTGCAATGTTGTACTGGCACAATCCATAACCGACAGCTATCAAGGAGTACACGAAGGAATATCCAGTCACACTTCTTTCAAGTCTCTTCTGTCCAAAGTACGCAAATGTCATGGATGCCAATGAAAGCTTCAATGCAACGACAACATTAAAGAAGATATGAAGCTGAGACCGCTTAAAAAATATTAGCAGCAAATTAAACGGAGAAGATAAATAATAGCTAAAAACAGCGATATTTGTTCCTCCAAGCGTTTTTCCAAAAGAATATCCGATTGAATTTTTCCCATCTAAAACATCTTTAAAATAGCAGAAAAAATCAAGATACTGAATATCCGCATCCATAACAACCAACGATTTTGTCCCGAATGGCGCCAACCCATTCATCCAAAACAAAAATATCAACACACAAAATGTCAATAATCCTGGAATTATAATCTCTCTTATATTCTGAAATTTGGTTCTTTTCAAAGGCACCGCCAAGTCCTCTCCCTTATTATCGAATCTTTGTAACATTATGTTTATTAGTTTCCGCAATAATATAATGGGGCCTGTGTTTGCTCTCGGCATAGTTTTTAGCAATATATTGCCCCATAACTCCCATACAAAAAAGCTGAATTCCGCCAATGAAAACAATCACACAAATCGTTGATGCCCATCCTGCCACCGGATCTCCGATGCAGAGTCGTCTTCCAACGATGAATATCAAAAACGCTAAGGCAAATACTGTCATGCTCATTCCAAACCATGAAGCTATATTCAACGGAGTCTCCGAGAAGTTTATGATTCCGGCTATGGCATACTTAAATAAGCTCCAGAAGTTCCACTTTGTCTCTCCGGCGACACGTTCTGCGTTCTCGTAAGGCATCCAGTATGTTTTAAACCCAATCCAACCAAATATTCCCTTTGAAAATCTATTGGTCTCGCCCATTGCCACGATGGCATCCACCATCTCATGTTTCATCAGACGAAAATCTCTGGCTCCATCAACGATATCCGCATCTGATATCTTGTTGATGAGCGAATAAAACCGTCTTGCAAACCAAGACCTAATCGGTGGTTCACCGGCTCGGTCAATACGCCTGGTTGCCACGCTGTCATATTCGCCAGATTCCAAAATTTTCAGCATCTTCGGCAATAAAGCCGGTGGATCCTGCATGTCTGCATCCATCACCGCTACATAATCTCCATCGGCGTTGCAAAATCCGGCATACATAGCAGCTTCCTTGCCGAAATTCCTTGAAAAAGAAATATATCGAACATGATCATCTTCGCCTGCAAGCTCATTCAAAATATTCAGTGTATTATCCTTTGATCCGTCATTGATGAACAGCAGCTCATACTCGTAATCCAATTTGCCCGCAATCGTTGATGCCTCTTTATAGAAAATGGGTAATACCTCTTGTTCATTGAAGCATGGAACGATAAGCGTTATCTTCTTCATGTCCAAAACAACCCCTTATAAAAATGTGTACGTTTTTGTAAATAGCGTGAATTCACAAAACACAGATTTATTTTACTATACAATATCAAAAAAACCATAAAAAAGCAAAAAAATGTTATGTTGCGCAAAAAAATTTTACCTTTTTTAAAAGCGCAAAAACGTACACGATTTCATCATTCGAGGAGGCAATGTCATGGCACAGATTGCCGATATTATCAAATACGAAGGGGATAACAGTACCTTCGTATGGAAACATCCCTGCGAGGATTTCAATACAACTACACAGCTGATCGTTCATGAATCTCAAGAAGCGATCTTCTTCCTGAACGGACAGGCGCTTGACCTGTTTGGCCCGGGCAGGCATACGCTGGAAGCACAGAATATTCCATTGCTGCGCCGGCTTATCAATATTCCCACAGGCGGTGAATCGGCTTTTCACTGTGAAGTATTTTACTGCCATGTCCTGTACAATAGCACAAATAGGAGCTTCTGCCGCCGCCATGGCAAATTGTCAAAGCAGCATATTATCGCTGATCGATGCCGCTTACGCTCAGAACTTAAATTATAAGGCCTTGGCGATACAAGAGGTGATAGATCGGAGCAATCATATTGCAATTGTTTTACAGGACAATTCTGAACGCTGGCTAAACGGACTGAGCGAAGAATCAAAAAAGGATTATCGCAAAGAGTATGTTGAAAATACTCTTGCTGCGTGTAAGATCCTGTACACTTGCGGCGATGAAATAGAAGCCATATTTCAAACAGAACCCGCACTGGCCTCCAAAGCTGCTATTGCTTGGGCATACGCACTTAAATTACACCTTGCACTATACAAAAAGTCATTTGATTCGTATAACAGTGAACTAATGGACAAGTATGCCAGAAAAATTGAGCAGTATGACGCAGCGTATGCCAAAAAGTTCTTTTACGAAAGATACGACGCCGAAGCAAACCACCTATCAGACCAGGTAAACAAACTGGGTAACGGCTATGTTTTCTCAATGGGGTTGGGCCTGCTTATGTTGTTTTTGTGCTTGTTAATAATTCCTCAAGAACTGGAATCGTATCGACTTTTCGGGGAATTTGATGCACCATGGTTGGATCTTTTTGTATTCGGGATGGGAATTCCCTTCACGTGGGCCGGATACAAATCGTTCAGGAATGTCTCGGATAAGAAAAACGAACTTGAAGAAAAAATAAATAGCCTCAGAAACAAACAAAACGCCTATCGGTAAATCATATTCCTATGGCCACTCGCTGCCAAAACAGCCGCATTAGACCCGTCCGATAAAAATGAGGTGAAAATTATGGCTGATATGGGAACTAACGAAGCGGCCCGATTGTGGGGATGTCCGCAAGCACAGGTTCAAAAATGGTGCAGGAAAGGTCTGATTTCCGGAGCAACACAGGATAGGAAAGGAACTTCGTGGCACATTCCAAAAGATGCTCAGCCTCCCACAATGAACAGCGTAAACAAGAAATTTGTTAAATAATAATGTCTCGGCCTTGCAATCAATATGTGCCTGAAAGGGCATTTCCTCGGTTCTGCACAAAAAGTCTGTCCCCCAGCCCCCGGCCCCGCCCCCAAACCCAAAAGCGCCGCTTTCCGCGCCCTGCCCTTCGGCAGGGCGTTTTTCCTTTACAGGCGGGCCGCCAAAAGCTATAATAAAAACAATATCACGACCAAAACACCCGCCGGGAAAGCCCCAAACAGCCCCCGGCGCGGGGCGGGGGCCAAAGGCCTGCCGCCCGGAAAGCGAGTATCGGAAAGATGAAAGACGGATTTCTCTGCGCCGCCGCCCTCTCGCCCCAGCTGCGGGTGGCGGACTGTGACTACAACGCCCGCCAGTGCCTGGAAAGCCTGCGCCAGGCCGCCGAAAAGGGGGCCCGGCTGGCGGTGCTGCCCGAGCTCTGCCTCACCGGCTACACCTGCGGGGACCTGTTTTTGCAGCAGCCCCTGCTGGAAGGGGCCGAGGCGGCCCTGGCTTTTCTGATGAAAGAGAGCCGGGACCTGCCCCTCATCGCCCTGGCCGGCCTGCCGGTGCGGGCGGGGGGCAAGCTGTACAACTGCGCCGCCGTCTTCTGCGCCGGGCAGCTGCTGGGCCTGGTGCCCAAGAGCTACCTGCCCAACTATGCGGAATTTTACGAAAAGCGGCACTTTACCCCCTGGCAGGGGGAGGCGCAGCCCCTCGCCTTCGCCGGCCAGCAAACCCTTTTGGGCACCCGGCTGCTCTTTGCCTGCCGGCAGATGCCCTCCCTGGTGCTGGGGGTGGAAATTTGCGAGGACCTGTGGGCTCCCCTGCCCCCCTCCACCGGCCACGCCCTGGCCGGGGCCACCCTCATCGCCAACCTCTCGGCCAGCGACGAGACGGTGGGCAAGGCCGAGTACCGGCGGGCCCTGGTGAGCCAGCAGTCGGCCCGGCTGCTCTGCGGCTACCTGTACGCCGACGCGGGCTGGGGCGAAAGCACCACCGACATGGTGTTTGCCGCCCATGACCTGATCGCCGAGAACGGGGCCCTGCTGGCCGAGGCCGCCCCCTTCGGGGAGGGCTTTGCCCTCACACAGCTGGATCTGGAGCGGATGCTCAGCGAGCGGGCCCGGAACACCAGCTTTGAGCCCTGCGCCGAGGGCTACCGGACGGTGGAGTTCGATCTGGAAGAGCGCTCCGCCGCCCTCACCCGGCCGGTGAGCGACGCCCCCTTTGTGCCCCAGGGCGAGGCCCGCCGGGCCGAGCGGTGCGAGCAGATCCTCACCATCCAGGCCCGGGGCCTGGCCCGCCGGCTGGAACACACCCATGCCAAATCGGCGGTGATCGGCATTTCCGGCGGGCTGGATTCCTGCCTGGCCCTGCTGGCGGCAGTGCGCGCCATGGAGCTGCTGGGCCGCCCCGCCTCGGATGTGAAGGCGGTGACCATGCCCTGTTTCGGCACCACCAGGCGCACCCGCTCCAACGCCCAGATCCTCTGCGAAGAGCTGGGGGTGGGCTTTCAGGAGATCGACATCACCGCCACGGTGCGCAGCCATTTTGCGGACATCGGCCAGAGCGAGACCAATTTTGACGTGACCTTTGAGAACGGCCAGGCCCGGGTGCGCACCCTGGAACTGATGGATCTGGCCAACCGGCTGGGTGGCCTGGTGGTGGGCACCGGCGATTTGAGCGAGCTGGCCCTGGGCTGGGCCACCTACAACGGGGATCATATGAGCATGTACGGGGTGAACGCCGGCATCCCCAAGACCCTGGTGCGGCATATCGTGCGGTACGCCGCCGACACTGCCAAGAGCGAGGGGCTGCGGCGGGTGCTGCTGGATATCCTGGATACCCCGGTGAGCCCCGAACTGCTGCCCGCCAAGGAAAACGGGGAGATCGCCCAGCAGACCGAGGACCTGGTAGGCCCCTACGAGCTGCATGATTTTTACCTGTATTATGTGCTGCGGTTCGGCTTTGGCCCGGGCAAGATCCTGCGGCTGGCCCAGGCGGCCTTTGGGGAGCGGTACAGCCGGGCGGTGCTTCTGCGCTGGCTGGAAAACTTCTACCGCCGCTTCTTTGCCCAGCAGTTCAAGCGCAGCTGCCTGCCGGACGGGCCCAAGGTGGGCTCGGTGACCCTTTCGCCCCGGGGCGACTGGCGGATGCCCAGCGATGCCTGCGGCACCCTCTGGATGGCCCAGGTGGCGGCCCTGAAAGAGCAGGAGGCCGACCACCGGTAAGGGGGCAGCCGGAAAGGGAAAGCCCCGCCGGCCAAAGGGCCGCAAGGGGCGGGCCCCGGCAGCGCCAGACAAACAAAAAAACGGGAGGAGAGCCCCGGCAAAAGGGCTCCCCTCCCGTTTTCTGTTTTATCCCAGGGGCGGGAACTTGCCCCGCTTGAAGGCGTCCAGGGTGCCCACCAGGGGGTGGATCCAGCCGGTCTGGGAGGATTTGAACACCCAGTAATAGAGCAGGGCGAACACCTCCCGGAAATAGCTGGGCAGCACCGAGCCGGGGCTGATGCCTGCCGGCAGGGCGGTGACGGTCTCAAAGCCGGCCATCCGGCCGTACTCCGCCGCCCGGTAACAGTGGAAGGCATTGGTCACCAGCAGGATGGGGTCGGACCGGCTGATGCCCTGTTCCTCCAGAATCCCGGCGGCGAAGAGGAAGTTTTCCTCGGTGGAGGCGCTTTTTTCCTCGGCAAAGACCTTGTCGGCGGGCACCCCCTTGGCGATCAGGTAATCCCGCATGGCCCGGCCCTCGGGCAGGTCCTCGCCCCGGCCCTGGCCCCCGGTGGTGACGATGACCAGGTCCGGGTGCTGGAAGTAGTAGTCACAGGCGGCGTCCAGCCGGTACCGCAAAAGCCGGCTGACCTTGCTGCCGTGCACCGCCGCCCCCAGCACCACCATGGCTTTTTCGTTCCCCTTGGGCTGGTTGGAATAGCCGCTGAGGGCCACAAAGGCCAGCAGGGCAAAGAAGAGGCCGAAGCCCAGCCCCAGCACCCAGCAGACCACCCGGCCCGGCCCGGTGGCGGCAAAGGCGGCCAGGGGCCGGTGAAAAATCAGCAGGGCCCAGACAAAGGCGGTAAGGCCCCAGACCAGGGCCACCCCCAGGTTGCCGTTGGAATGGGTGAGCAGGTACAGGCTCTGGCACAGAAGGGCCAGGGCCAGCACCGCTAAAAGTATCAGTTTCAGGGACAATCGTTTTTTCTCCATTTCTCCTTCTTCAGATAGGGGCTTAGGCCTCGCCGGTCAGCTCGGCCCACCGGCCCCGGCCTTCCAGTGTGTCGGGCAGGCCCAGGGCCTGGGCCGCGGTGGCGCCCACCTCCCCGAAGCCTTCCAGGGTGCCCAGATCCTGCCCAGGGGTCAGGGAGCGGCCCCAGATCAGCCAGGGCACATACTCCCGGGTGTGGTCGGTGGTTTTGGTAAAGCCGGGGTCACAGCCGTGGTCGGCGGTGATCATGAGCAGGTCCTCCGGGCCCAGCCGCTCCATCAGGGCGGGCAGGCTCCGGTCAAACTCGCTCAGGGCCCGGGCGTAGCCGTCGATATCCCGCCGGTGGCCATAGAGCATATCAAAATCCACCAGATTGACAAAGGCAAGGCCCCGGAAGTCCTCTCCCGCCAGTTCCAGGGTGCGGGCGATGCCCTCGGTATTGCCCGAGGTGCGCAGGGTGCGGGTGAGCCCGGAACCGGCGAAGATGTCGTGGATCTTGCCCACCCCGATCACCTCCAGGCCCGCCGCCTTGGCCTCATCCAGCAGGGTGGGGCGGGGCGGCAGGAGGGAAAAATCATGCCGGTTGGGGGTGCGGGTGAAGTTTTCCGGCCCGGTGCCCACAAAGGGGCGGGCGATCACCCGGCCCACCCCCCAGGGCCCGGTGAGCAGGGCCCTGGCCTTGCGGCAGATCTCATAGAGTTCTTCGGGCGGCACCAGGCTCTCGTGGGCCGCGATCTGAAAGACGCTGTCTGCCGAGGTGTAGACGATGAGCTTGCCGGTGGCCAGGTGTTCGGCCCCGTAATCCCGGATGACCGCCGTGCCCGAATAGGGCCGGTTGCAGAGCACCCCCCGGCCCACCGCCTTTTCAAAGGCCGCGATGCAATCCGGCGGGAAGCCTTCCGGGAAGGTGGGCAGAGGACGGGGGCTTACCACCCCCGCCAGCTCCCAGTGGCCGATGGTGGTATCCTTGCCCTTGCTCACCTCCCGCAGCCGGGCATAGCTGCCCACAGAGGTTTGCTGCCGGGCGGGGGCCTTCACCCCTTGGATATTCAGAAGGCCCAGCCGGGTGAGGTTGGGGATATCCAGCTGGGGGCTTTCCAGCACCCGGCCCAGGGTATTGGCCCCCTCGTCCCCGAAATCGGCGGCGTCCGGCGCGGCGCCCACCCCAAAGCTATCCAACACAATGAGAAAAACCCGTTTTGCCTGTTTCATATCCTTGCCTCCTTTGGTATGCCCCCCTGGGGGGCTGTTTATCACAGAACGGTTGCAGCCTGCCCGGCGCCTCACACCGTCAGCTCGATGAGGCAGCCCTCAAAGCCTTCCAGGCAGCTTTCATAGTAGCCGTCCCCGGTGCGGCGGGGGCCGCTTACCAGCCGGCAGCCTGCCTCCTGCAGGGCCCGGGTGGTCTCATCCACCGCCTGGGCGCTGCCCAGGCTGAAGGCAAGATGGGCCCAGCTGCCCGGGATGGCTGCCCCTGTGGGAAGGCTTGCCGGGTCTGCCAGATCCGGCCGGGTCATGACCTCCAGCCTCACCCCCGAATCGAAGGTGAGGAAATAGGAGGAAAAGCCCGTGCGGGGGTTCTGGTATTTCTTTCCGGCCCGGGCCCCCAGATGCCGGGTGAAAAAGTCCCGGGCGCCCTCCAGGTCCCGCACCCAAAGGGCTACATGCTCCACACGGATCTCCATGGCCGACAGCCTCCTTTTTCCTTTTCTGCCCTCTATTATACCCTATTCCCATTCAAAAAGGAAAAACGAATTGTGAAGTTCCTGCGGGGCGGCGATTCGGGCCTTTGGCAGGCGGCCGGGGCGGCAAGGCGGTGCTTCCCCTTCCCCATCCAGCGCCCGCCGGGGCCGGATAAATCCGGATTTTCCTTCCTCTCAACTTAATCCAGATCAGGAAAAGCTGACTGCCGACAAAAGCCGGTAGTCCCCCATGGGCTTTGAACGATTCTTTGCAACGCTTGTCGAATACCAGCCGCATCTTCCGCCGTTGCGGCAATAATCAGATAATCCCGCAATGTGCCGCGGCAACAGGTAAGGGCAAAGACCTGTTTTCCCTGAGCCGAACTAAGGCCGGCCAGTTTCATCCTCAACTGCCGAAACCAGAGTTCTTCCTTCTTCCGTGGCCGGTGCTGGTACAGCACCACATTTTGTCCCCGTGCCAGATAATCTTCCAATTCCGTTTCCCTTACATATTTCACCAGGCGGGCCCGTGTGGTTCGCTTGGGTTCCAGGCCATTATCTGGATCTAAAAATATCAAATCACAGAGCGATAGCTTTTCCACCGCTTTTTGATGCCAGGCTTCTCTGCCTTGAAGCGGCACGGTTTCATCATAATATACCGTTTGCCCTTCATCCAGCAGACCTGCCCGTTCCAATCTTTCAACCGATCGGCAGCCTGCGGCAATCTGCTCCAACGCATCAGCCAGTTTAGGATCCAGCTGCCGGTCCTGCGGACGAATTCGGTATTTCCCATCCTGCCAAAGGAACTTTCCCGTTTTCGGATCTTTTTCGCTGGCAGGAGGTTCTGCCCGGTACCAGTTCACTCCCAGGGTAAACCCCTCCCGCTGTAGCTCTTGCAGCAATTTGAATTTTCCAAAATCCCCCACATCTCCGGCGTATCGGTCCTGCATTTGGCTGCTCCCTTCTCCTTTTTAAAACAGTATACCACGCGCTTTGCGCCCCGGCCACTGCACGGATTTTCCCCTTGAGCAGGCCCTTTTCGGCGGCGGCCCTTTTGGTGTATAATCAAAGAACAAACTTTTACTTTTGCATGAGAGAAGGATTTTGCCATATGGAACGGATCGCCAGCTTCTGCGTAGACCACACCACCCTGAAACGGGGCGTCTATCTTTCCCGCCAGGACGGGGACGTAAACACCTGGGACCTGCGGATGAAGGAGCCCAACAAGGGGGATTACCTGACCACCGGGGCCATGCACACCCTGGAACATCTTTTCGCCACCTATGCCCGCAACAGCCAGTACGGGCAGGGGGTCATCTATGTGGGGCCCATGGGCTGCCGCACCGGCTTTTATCTGCTGACCCGGGGCCTCACCGACGCCCAGGTGCTGGACCTTATCCAGAAGAGCTTTGCCTTTATGGAAGCCTTTGAGGGGGATATCCCCGGGGCCAGCGAGCGGGAGTGCGGCAACTACCGGGATATGGACCTGGCCGGCGCAAAGCGGGAGGCCGCCGCCTACGCCCGGGTGCTGGAAGGCCTTTGCCCCCAGAAGATGCGCTACGAGGCGTGATTTTTTAAACCCGTCGGTTTTTCATTGCAGGCCCCTTGGCACCGCCGGGGCCCTGACCGGGCGGCAAAACTGCCCCCGGGCGCCCCACGCCCCAAAAGGCCCGGCTGCCGGGCCTTGTCTTTTCCCCTTTGCCGGGGTGCCGGCCTTAAAAGGGACGCCGCCCCCTTATACCCCCAATCCCCCCCAAAAATGCCCCTTTGCCGGCTGCAGGCCGAACCTTTTTGATTTTTGCCGCATAGGATGGCGAAAAAGCGGCGGAAAGCGGGCTTTCCCCCTGCCTTCCGGCCAGCAAGAGAGGGGTTTTGGCATATGACGAATGTAAGCGACTTTTTTCTGGGCTGTTCTTCTCCCCACGGCTTTTTCGGCTTCTGGAAGGAGCTGCAGGGGGAGGACGGCCCCCGGCTGTACCTCATCAAGAGCGGGCCGGGCTGCGGCAAATCCACCCTGATGAAGGAGCTGGCCCGCCGGGCCGACGGGCCGGTGCAGCGAATCCACTGTTCCTCCGACCCGGACAGCCTGGACGGGGTGTATTTTGAAAAGCAGAACGCCATGGTGCTGGACGCCACCGCCCCCCATGCCATGGACCCGGCCTGCCCGGGGGCGGGCGAGCAGGTGGTGAGCCTGTACGACACCCTGGACGCACCCCTGCTGCAAAGCCGGGAGGAGGAGATCCGGGCCCTGTTCGCCAGATGTTCCCGCCTGCAGGCCCAGGCCGCCCGGTATTACGGGGCCGCCGGCGGTTTTCTGCTGGAAAACCAGCGCACCGCCGCCTGCCTCACCGATTACCCCAAGGTGCGGGCCTTTGCCCAGCGCACCGCCGACCGGTACCTGCCCAAGGGGGAGGGCAAGGGGAAGGAGCAGGTGCGCCTGCTCAGCGCCCTGACCCCCAAAGGGGTACTCACCTGGCGGGAGAGCATCCCCGCCCTGGCCCGCCAGGTCTGGGTATTGGAGGATGAGTACGGCACCGCCAGCCGGGTGATCCTGGATACCCTGCGCCGGCTGGCCCTGGAGCGGGGCCACGACCTGATCACCTGCCGGTGCGCCGCCTTTGAGGGCAAGATCGACCACCTGATCCTGCCGGGGCTGGGCCTTGCCTTTGTCACCTCCAACAGCTGGCACCCCATGGCCGGTCAGAAGAACATCCACTGTTCCCGTTTCTTGAGCCGGGAAGGGATGCGGGCCCAGGCCCGGCGGATGCGGTTTGTGAAGAAAGCCGCCGCCGACATGCTGGCCCAGGGCGCGGCCCTGCAGGCCCAGGCCCTGGATACCCACAACGAGCTGGAGGTATTCTACCGTCAGGCGGTGGATTTTGCCCTGGTGGAGGCCCGGGGCCAGGCCCTGGCCCGTCAGCTGGGGCTGTAACACACAGAAAAGGAAGTGAAAGGGTTGCGGGAGATACGCCTGCCCATTCGGCAGCTGGCCGAATTTCTCTGCCGGAGCGGCAGCCTGGACAGCCGGGGCGGCGGCTTTGACCGGGCCCTGAAGGGGGCCAGACTTCACCGCCGGCTGCAAAAGCAGGGCGGCGAAGGCTATGCCGCCGAGGTATATCTGAAGGAACGTTTTGAGCTGGACGGCCTGGCCCTCATTCTGGAAGGCCGGGCCGACGGCATTTTTACCGACGAGGAGGGCCTTGTCACCATCGACGAGATCAAGACGGTGAGCTGCCCCATCGGAGAAATGACCGAGGATTCCCAGCCCATGCACTGGGCCCAGGGCCAGCTGTACGCGGCCCTCTGGCTGCGGCAGGAAGGGCTGGACCGGGCGGCTGTGCGGCTCACCTACTGCCAGGCCGATACCGGGGAGATCGTCCGCTTTACCCGGCGCTTTGAGCGGGCCGGGCTGGAAGAATTCCTCTTTGAGATGCTGAACCGGTACCTGCCCTGGGCCCGCCGGAGCCTGGAATGGGCCGGGGAGCGGAACGCCGACCTGAAGGCCCTCACCTTCCCCTTTGCAGGCTACCGGCCGGGCCAGTACGCCCTGGCGGGGGCGGTGTACCGTACCTGCCGGGACGAGGGGCGGCTGCTCTGCCAGGCCCCCACCGGCATCGGCAAGACCATGAGCTGCCTGTTCCCGGCCCTCAAGGCCCTGGGGGAGGAAAAAGGCGACCGGATCTTCTACCTGACCGCCCGCACCACCCAGGCCCTGGCGGCCCTGGGGGCGGTGGAACTGCTGCGGCAAAAGCACCCGGGGCTGCGGCTGCGGGTCATCGCCCTCACCGCCAAGGATAAGATCTGCTTTCTGGAAGAGCGGGAATGCACCCCCGAGGCCTGCCCCTACGCCAGGGGTTACTATGACCGGCTGCGGGCGGGGATGTGGGAGGCCCTGGACACCTACCAGCTGGATCGGCCCGCCCTGGAACAGCTGGCCCGCCGCCACCGGCTCTGCCCCTTTGAGCTGGGGCTGGATCTTTCCCTCTGGTGCGACCTGATCGTGGGGGACTACAACTATCTCTTTGACCCGGTGGTGAGCCTGAAGCGGTTTTTTGAGGGGGAAAGCCAGGCCCTGTTCCTGGTGGACGAGGCCCACAACCTGCCCGACCGGGCCCGGGAGATGTATTCGGCCCAGTTGAGCCTGGCCGACCTGAAGGAGGCAAAAAAGGCGCTGGGCCGCAAAAAGAGCCGGGCCAAAACCGCCCTGACCAAGCTGGGGGCCCGGCTGGAAGAGCTTACCGGGCCCTGCAAGGCCGACCCGGAAGGGGTGGCCTTTGCCGACACCCCCGATACCGACCTTTTGAACCTGGCCGCCCGGGCCCTGCCCCTTTTGCAGGACTGGCTGGACGACCCGGCACACCGTGTCCTCGCAGAGGGCCGTGTCCTCGCAGAGGGCCCCAGCCCCGCAGAGGGACAGGCCCCCGGAGAAGCCCCGGAGGAGGGGGCCCCTGCGGGGCGGCAGAACGGCCCGGCCGAGGGCCGTTCCAAAGTCCTGGAATTCACCTTCGGCCTGCGGGATTTTCTGCGCACCGCCGAAGGTTTTGACGAACACTATACCGTCCAGCTGGAGGGGCGGGGCCGGCAGGGGGCGGTGCGGCTGCTCTGCCTGGACCCCTCGGCGTTTCTGGACAAATGCCTGGGGCTGGGGCGGGCGGCGGTGCTGTTCAGCGCCACCCTCACCCCCCTGCCCTATTACCGGGACCTGGTGGGCAGCCCCGAGGCCAAGCTCCTGGCCCTGCCCAGCCCCTTCGACCCGGCCCATCTGGCGGTCTGCCTGGCGGGGGATGTGCAGACCACCTACAAGCGGCGGGAGGAATTCATCGACCGCTGCGCCGATTACCTGGCCGCCATGGTGGGGGCAAGGGTTGGCAACTACCTGGCCTTTTTCCCCTCCTACGCCTACCTGGAAAAGGTGCGCCGCAGCTTTGAGGAGCGCCACCCCGGCATCCCCATCCTGGCCCAGGGCCCGGGGCTGACCGAGGCGGAAAAAGAGGCTTTCCTGGCCCGGTTCACCCCCGCCCCGGGGCAGAGCCTTTTGGGCTTTGCGGTGATGGGGGGGATTTTTGGGGAGGGCATCGACCTTGCCGGCGAGCGGCTGATCGGGGCCGCCGTGGTGGGGGTGGGCCTGCCCCAGGTGAACCCGGTGCGCCAGAAGCTGCGGGAATATTTTGAGGGCTCCGGCGGGGATGGCTTTGCCTACGCCTACCAGTATCCGGGCATGAACCGGGTGCTGCAGGCGGCGGGGCGGGTGATCCGCACCGAGAGCGACCGGGGGGTGGTGCTGCTGCTGGACGAGCGGTTTGGCCGCCCGGCCTACCGGCGGCTGCTTCCCCCTGCCTGGGCCGGGCCGCCCCTGCAAAGCCCCGGGGAGCTGACCTGCCGGCTGGAAGAGTTCTGGAAGACCCAGGGAGAGCCGGAGGGCTGAGAGCCCTCCCCTCTCCCTTTTTTGCGCCCCTCGGCCCCGCCGCTCTTCCCTTGCCGCCGCTTCCCCTTTGCCCTGCAAAAAAGCCCGCCGGGGCCAATGCGCCGACCCCCTCCCCCGTTTTTCCTGCTTCATGGTCAAATTTTTGAAACACAACCCTCGAAGGAGCGTCCAAATCATGGTATAATTGCGATAACGAAACGGCCAGGGGCAGCGCTTTTGCCGCCCCTGCGAGAGGCGAGAACGAGATGCAAGATATCCTGGAGCATGCCATCCGCACGGTGCCCCACGGGAGCGGCCCTTACTTTCTGCCCTGTCATAAGGTGAAATTCTCTGCCAGAAAGAACGCGTCGGAAGGCTATGCCTACGACTGCGGGCTGTTCCATATCGTGGCAATCATGGACACCACCCTGCTGAAGTCCGGCAAGGAGGGGTATGCTTTGGGGTGTCACGCCCTGTACGGCACCGGCTTTCAGGAACCGATCTCCCTGCACGGGCTGAAGCAGGCCACGGTCAGGGCCGACGCCCCGGGCCGCATCTCGGTGCTGTATGAGGACGGAACGGCGCGGGAAGAGAATGGCCGCCGCTACACAGTCTATCTCTGCGGGGTGCTCAACGATATTGCCCAAAGCCTGGCGGAGTGCGCGCCCGGGGGAAGGAAGCCCTGCCCCACCCAAAAGAAAAGAGCCCGCCAGCGCTTTGCCGGCGGGCTTTCTTATTTATATATGCCGCCTTTCAGGGCCGCAGGCCGACCCGGCCTTCTTCCATCCAGGCTTTTTCCAGAAGGCCCTGTTCTTCCAGCAGCTTCACCAGATGGGTGTGGGCGACCACCCGCAGGGTGACGGGGGGATCGGCGGGGCTCACGGTCTTGCGGATGAGGGTGAGGGTTCGCATGGCGGGGCGCTCCTTTCTTTGCCCGGGGCGCTGCCACCGGCCTTTTTGCCTGCAGGATACGATTTTCTTCACTATACCATGCCGGGCCGCCCCTTGCCAGAAACCAAAGAAAAAACCGCGCTGACACAGAAAAAGGGGCCGGACATCCGGCCCCAAAGCAAAAAAAGCCCCGCCCCCCAAAAGGGGACGGGGCTTTTGATTGCGGATTTCTGCCTCAGAAGGGGCGGGTGGACTCGGCCAGAGCGGCACGGGCCCAGGCACGCCGGCCCTGAACGGGGGCAGCGGGGGCAGCGGGGGCAGCGGGGGCAGCGGCCACGGCCTCGGGGGCCTTCTCTACGCTGCGCAGGGTGTAGGCGCCGCCGCCAAAGGTCTGGACGGCGGCAGCGATGGCGGCCACCACCGGGGCGGGGATGCCCTGCTGTACGGCGGGGGCTGCAGGGGCAGCGGGAGCGACCGGAGCCGGAGTGGCGGCTGCCACCGGGGCGGCAGCGGGGGCCGGGGCGGCGGCGGGCTCTTCCTGCCCGGCAGCGCTATCGGAATTGCGGCTCTTCATATACAGAGCCACCAGGATGACCAGGACGACAAGGATGCCGGCTGCAGCCGGCATGGAGATACCGGCCGCCAGTACGGCCGAAAAGGTTTCAGACATGAACGCTCCTCCTTCTATCGATGGGGCGAAAAGCCCTTTTGTTCGGGTACCTACTTATTATAGCCAATGCCTGCTGTTTTTTCAACCAGAACCGGCGAAGGGCACTTCCTCAAACCAAACATCGGCCCGGCAAAAGGGCGGGGCCGGGGGCAAACCAGCGCCAGGGCAGCTGCATATGCAGCACCATGGCCCCGGCCCCCGTCCGCGGGGAAAACGGCCGAAAGAAAAAGGGCGCAGGCAGCCACAAACGCCTGCGTCCCTTTCTCCCCTTCTCCCGGTTCGCTTTCGTTGCTGGCATTCCAACGTATTGTATAGAATTTGTAAAGTCTATTAAAATTTTTGTGAATTCAGGAGGAGCATTTTGTTTTTTGGTTCTTTTGCCCCTTGACAAAGGGCCGAAAAGTCGAATTTTGTATTTTATATGCGCACATTTTTCCTGTCATTACCGGTGTTTGTGCGTATTAAAAACACAGGGTTTGGGCGCGCCGGGACGGGGCTTCTGGGCGCAAGGCCGGGCAGGCCGCGCCCGCCGGGCCCCGGAACGTCCCAGGGGCACCCCAAAACGACCCAAAACAAAAAGGCCCGGGCATCCCTCACGGATGCCCGGGCCTTTTCTTGTCTCTTTGACTTTTTATCGAAAAATCGATATTTTTGTCTTATTCTTTGTCCAGAGCCTTGGCCGCCTGGATCATGATGGCGCACTCCATCCGCTTGCGGAAGAGCTCGCACCCGTACTCATACACGCCCTTGATGGAACCGGTGGCGTGGTAGGCGTTGGCGGCACAGCCGCCGCTGCAGTACAGCCGGGCCCAGCAATCCTGGCAGTCGGGCCGGGCGTAGGCGTTGCAGAGCTTGAACTCATCCCGCAGGGCGGTGTTGGTGACCCCCTGCCAGACGTCGCCCATCTTGTAGGCCTCGTCCCCCACGAACTGGTGGCAGGGGTAAAGGTCGCCCCAGGGGGTAACGGCCAGGTACTCGGTGCCGCTGCCGCAGCCCGAGATCCGCTTGTAGATGCAGGGGCCCGCCTTCAGGTCGATCATGTAATGGTAGAAGGTGAAGCCCCGGCCCTCCTTATCCCGCTTGAGCATCTCCTTGGCCAGGATCTCGTACTGCTCAAACAGCACCGGCAGGTCCTCGGGGCGCAGGGCGTAGGGATCCTCGGGGGCGCAGACCACCGGCTCCATGGAAAGCTCGGTGAAGCCCAGGTCGGCCATATGGAAGATATCGTTGGTGAAATCCAGGTTATCCCGGGTATAGGTGCCCCGCACATAGTAGTTCTTGCCCTCCCGGCGGGCGGCGAACTCCTGGAACCTGGGCACGATCACGTCATAGCTGCCCTTGCCGCCCACCGTGCGGCGCAGCCGGTCGTGGACTTCCTTGCGGCCGTCCAGGCTGAGCACCACGTTGTGCATCTCCTTGTTGCAGAAGTCGATGACCTCGTCGTTCACCAGCATGCCGTTGGTGGTGAGGGTGAAGCGGAATTTCTTGTGGCAGGGTTCTTCCTGGGAACGGCCGTAGGCTACCAGCTGCTTGACCACCTCCCAGTTCATGAGAGGCTCGCCGCCGAAGAAGTCCACTTCCAGGTTCACCCGGCTGCCCGAATGGGCAATGAGGAAATCCAGGGCCTGCTTGCCCACCTCAAAGCTCATGAGGGCCCGCTCCCCGTGGTACTTGCCCTGGCTGGCAAAGCAGTAGTCGCAGGTAAGGTTGCAGGTGTGGGCCACATGCAGGCAGAGGGCCTTGATGACCGTGCTGCGGTTTTTTAAATCAAAGGCCCGGTCGGCGTAGGCGTCCGGCGCGTAGAGCTTGCCCGCCGCCTTCAGCTCTTCCACATCGGCCAGGCAATCCTCCAGCTCGGCACGGGTCACATCCGCCCGGCCGGCGTATTTTTCCAGCAGACGGGCGATGACCTCCTCTTTGGGCAGGGTCTCGTAGAGCTGGATCAGGTCGTAGGCCACATCGTCCACCACATGCACCGAGCCGCTGAACACGTCCAGGATGATGTTATAGCCGTTCATCTGATAGGCATGGATCATGGTTTTTTCACTCCGTTAAAATCGCAGAAAAATGCCGCCGGGCCGATCAGGACGGCCCAGCGGCTCTTTTCCCGGTTGGGTTTTACTCGCCGCACTTCTCGCACTGCTGGTTGGCAACACCGCAGGAAGTCTTGCAGGCAGACTGGCAGGAAGTCTGGCACTCGCCGCAGCCGCCGTCCCGCAGGCTCTCGGCCAGGTCGCGGGTCTCCAGGGTCTGGATTCTCTTCATATCACACAACTCCTTTTTTCCATGAGTCTGTACTCAAACAGCTATTCATATTTTAACGCCCGGGGGCTCTGCTGTCAATATGAGGGGGCTTTTTCTTTCAGCACCGCCGCTTTTTCTCCGCTGCCCCGGCTGGCCCGCAGGCTCACCCCGGCCCCGGCCGCCCGCAGCACCGCCCCGACCTGCTCCGGCCCGATCACCTCCCCCGGCACCAGCCAGGGGATGCCGGGCGGGTAGGCCCAGAGATAGGCCGCCGACACCCGGCCCACCGCCTGGGGCCAGGGCAGCTCTTCCCAGGGCTCGGCCAGGGCACGGGCCGGTTCCAGGGCCGCTTTTGGCAGGGGGGGCGGGGGCAGGGCCGGGGCGGCCGGGGCAAGGCCCCGATCCCGGGCCTTTTCTTCCAGGGTCTCCAGGGCCCCCGCCAGGGCCCGGTAGTCCTCCTCCTCGTCCAGGGGGCTGGTCATGGCCAGGAGGTAATCCGGCTGGGCCATCTCGGTCTCCATCCCCCACACCCGGCGCAGAAGCCCCGCCAGCCGGGGGCCGTCCCAATTGCCCGGGCCCCGGCCGATCACCAGCTTGGAGGGGTCCTTGCCATGGCAGAAGCCCGGGTGGGCCGAAAGGCTCTCCCCGGTATAGAGGGGCAGCCGTTCCAGGCTGGCGCACCAGGCCTCAAAGAGGAAGAGCCGGCTCCACCAAAGGCTCAGGGCCTTCTGCCCCGCCTCGCTTTCCAGCCAGCGCAGGCAGCTGTCCATGGAGGCCATGAGGATATAGGAGGGGCTGCTGGTTTCCAGCATATCCAGGGCGTGGTCCACCGCCGCCTGGCTCACCAGGTCCCCCTGCAGGTGGAGCAGGGCGCTCTGGGTGAGGGCGGGCAGGGTCTTGTGGAGGCTCTGGGCCACCAGGTCCGCCCCGCCGGCCAGGGCCCCCGCCGGGAAGGGGCCAAAGCCCAGATGGGCCCCGTGGGCCTCGTCCACGATCAGGGGGATGCCCCTCTGGTGGCAGAGGTCGGCCAGGGCCGGGATGTCGCTCAAAATCCCCTCATAGGTGGGGGAGGTGATGACCAGGGCCTTGGCCTGGGGGTGTTCTTCCAGGGCAGCGGCGGCCGCCTCGGGGGGCAGGCTGCCGCAGAAGGGCACCCCCGGGGCCTGGGCCGGGCTGACCCAGCCCACCCGCAGCCCCCTCAGCTCGGCAATATGGCAGAGGGCCTTGTGGCAGTTGCGGGCCGCCAGGATCGTATCCCCCGGTCGGGTGACCGCCGTCACCGCCGCCTGCAGCCCGCAGGTGGAGCCCCCCACCACAAACCAGCTGTGCCCGGCCCCGTACAGCCGGGCGGCCCGGGCCTGGGCCTCCTTCAAAATCCCCTCGGCCCCGTGCAGGTCGTCCAGCCCCTTCACCTCGGTGAAGTCCCGCTCCCAGGGCAGGGCCGGGTCCACCCCCTCGCCCCGGCGCTTGTGGCCGGGCATATGCCAGGGGCGGATATCCGCCCCGGCGTACCGGGCCAGAAAGGCCGAGAGGGGTTCGTCCGGGGCGGGGGTGGGCAGGTGGAACATGGGGGTGCCTCCTTTGGGGAAATTTTGCGGCCGGCGGCCGGTTTTGCCGGGCCAGGCCCGGCCTTTTGCTTTGGGGCTATTATAGCGCATTCCCCGCTTGGGGGAAAGAGGGAGTTGACCGGGGGCCGGGCATGCCAGGGGGCGGACACCAAAAGCCCCGGGGCGCCTGGCCCCGGGGCTGCATCAGATGCAAGACAAGTGTTTTTTACTGCCGGCGGCGTCAAAAGCTGCCCCGCCGCCTTTTTCCATCTTTTCTTCCGGGAGGATTCAAACCAATGTGCGACGTGTATCTTGCCGCGCTGGACCAGCGCACCGGGTTTTCCCGCTGCGTCATCTATGACCAGGCCCTGCGCCCGGTAGCCTCGGCCCAGAAGCCGGTGACCATCCTCTGCCCCCAGCCCGGCTGGCGGGAATACGCCCCCCCAGGAGCTGCTGAAATATTCCTCGTCCTTTTCCCTGGCCCAGCAGTTCCGGAGCTGTTCCCGGCAAAGGGTCATTCTGTTCTCCTGATCCTGCCGCAGAGACTCTATGGTTTTATCCATCTCATATTGCCGCAATTCCACCTCTGCCAAAGTCTTCAGCGGATTCGCCCGCTTTACATTCCCCATAGCGTTTGCTTCTTTTATAGAGTAAGAGAAAGCATCCCGCTTTTTTGCGCCCCGCGCTTGATTTTCCGCCGCAATATCCCCGATTTTCCTATAAACAAAAATCCGAACCCCTCGCCAACAGGCGTAAGGTTCGGATTTATTTTGTTTGGTGACCCGTACCGGAATCGAACCGATGTTAACGGCGTGAGAGGCCGCTGTCTTAACCGCTTGACCAACGGGCCAAGATTCAGCTTTCTCATTATACCCGTATTTTCGGGGCCTGTCAAGGGGAAACGGGGGATTTTCCCCGCAAGAAGAGAAAAGATCCCCCGTTTTGGCTCATTCTTCCCCGGAAGGGGGCGCCTGTTCGGCCCGCAGGGCCTTCCGCTTGCGCACATCCCGGCCCAGCAGCTTGTAGGCCGTGGCGGCGGCGGGCACGGCCAGCAGCATGCCGCCGATGCCCCCGATGCCGCCGCCCACCGTCACGGCGGTGAGCACCCACAGGCCGGGCAGGCCGATGGAGGAACCCACCACCCGGGGGTAGATCAGGTTGCCTTCCAGCTGCTGCAGCACCACGATAAAGACCAGAAAGCCCACCGCCTGCAGGGGGTTGACCGTGAAGATCATGAAGGCCCCCAGGAAAGCGCCCAGATAGGCGCCCACAATGGGCAGCAGGGCGGTGGCCCCCACCAGGGTGCCGATCATGGTGGCGTAGGGCATGCGCAGCACCAGCATGCCCAGGGTGCACAAGCCCCCGATGATGAGGGCCTCGGTGAACTGCCCCACAAAAAAGCGGGTAAAGGTATCATGGGCCACCCGCAGCAGGTACCACAGCCGGTGGCAGAGTTTTTCGGGCAGGTAGGCCTCAGCCAGGTCGGTGAACTGGGCGGCCAGCTTTTCCTTGCCGGCCAGCAGGTAGAGGGCGAAGATCAGCCCCATCATCACCTGCACCGCCACCCCGCCGATGCCGCTGAGGGTGGATACCAGGGTGGTGAGGGCCCCGCCCACACCGGCGCTCAGGTAGGTCATGGCCTTCTGGATGAGCTGGGGCAGATCCAGCTGAAGGGCGGCCAGCCATTCCTCTACCTGGGGGGTCTGCAGGTCCACCGTGGCGGCCCAGGCCGCCAGCTGATACAGCAGCTCTTTCAGGCCTTCCAGCACCACCCCAAAAGCCTGGGCCAGCTGGGGGATGATGATGCGGATGAGCAGGGCCGCCGCCAGCAGGATGAGCAGCAGCGAGGCCAGGATGCTCACGGCCCGGCGGCCCTTATAAAGGGGCGAGGCGGGCCGGCCCAGCACCGGCAGTTTTTCCAGCCTTACCACCAGGATGTTGAGGATGTAGGCGATGGCGCCCCCCAGCATCACCGGCGCAAAGAGGGAGACCAGCATGCCCAGGGCCCCCAGTATGGAATCGCTGTATTTCACCACCAGGGCCAGCAGGGCCGCCCCCGCCAGCAACAGCCAGATTTTTTTATCCCGCATCGTACTTTCTCCTTTGGCCCAAGGGCCTTGTTTGCCGCTTAGATTGTAGCACAACCGGCGGGGGCTGTCCACAAAAAGCCGCGCCCCGGCCCGGGGCCTTGGGCGGCGGGCCCAAAAGCCCCGGCCCTCCCCCGCCTTTCTTTCCGGCCTTCAGCGCCGGCCCGCCCGCAGCTGTTCCAGGATGACCTCGTCGGCCGGGCAGAAGGGGTATTGGTCGATCTCGCCCACGGTGATCCAGCGGATGTCGTTGTGCTCCAGCTTCTGGGGCGTCCCCTGAAGGATGGAAGCCCGGAACAGGGTGAGGTGGACGGTGAGGTCCGGGTATTCATGGGTCACCTCCATATAGGGCTCCCCCACCTCCAGGGTGACGGCCAGCTCCTCCCGGCATTCCCGGACGAGGGCCTGCTGGCGGGTCTCGCCCGGTTCCACCTTGCCCCCCACGAACTCCCACAACAGGCCCCGGGCCTTGTGGGCCGGGCGCTGACAGATCATAAAGGTATCCCCCTGCCAGATCAGGGCTGCCACAACTTCTACCATTTTGCCTCTCTCCTTTCCCCTCTATCTTTCCCCATTCGGGCCAAATTGTCAATGCCGAAAGGGCCCCCTTCTCCCTCCCCGTCGCCAAATCCCCCCGGCTTTCTCTTCTTTTTCCTCTTTTTCCAGCTCATCCAGAGCACGGCCTCCCTGCATGGGTACTGCATCCGCCTTCTGGGCCGAAAGGGGGAATGGAAATGAATCGCCAGAACCTGTTGTTCGCGGCCGGCGCAGCCCTGGCCGCGGCCCTCAACCTGGCCCCCTACGAGCTGATCCCCCTGGTGCTGGGCAGCTGCGCCACCGCCAGCCAGGCCCGGGCCCTGCTGGAAAAAGTGCGGCTCATCGCCCAGCCCTTTGCCCCGGGCTATCCCCTGGCCCCCCTGCACTGGCAGGTGGCCGGGCCGGACGGCAGCTTTATCCTGGAACCCATGGAAGACGGGCTGCATTTTTATGAGGATAAGGCCGGGGTGCTCACCAACAACCCGCCCTACCCCTACCAGGTGATGAACCTGAACAACTACCGGGCCCTTTCCCCCGCCACCCCCCCCGAACACCTTTGACCCGGAAATGGATCTCTCGGTCTATGGCCAGGGGCTGGGGGGCCTGGGCCAGGGCAAAGCAGCCAAGACCCCGCGCTTTGTGCTGGAAAACTGAATCTCCCCCCTGCCGCCCCGGTGTTTGCCCCGGCGGCCCTGTCAAGTGTGAAAGCGCTCAAAAATCCCTCTATTATATGTGTGTGTTTACAAAAATCCACCTTTTGGTTGTTTGCCGCCCCGCCCGGCCGCTATAATGGAAAAAACGGCAGCGCCGGTTCGCCCTGGGCAGGGCGGGACCCCGGGGCCTGCCCCTAAAGAAAGGACAAACATTATGTATCAGATCCGCAATTTCACCGACAACGATGATATCCGGGTACTGGATCAGCTGGGCGCCTTCACGGTGGTGGAGTACCAGCGGGACCTGAGCGTCTCCCCCGGCAACGCCCAGATGGCCTATTTCTGCAACGAGATGAACGTGCGCAAGCGCCAGGTGATCTGCGACGTGGGCCGCTCGCCGGTGACGGTGCAGGCCGGCGCCATGCAGTGGACGGTGGGCAACGTGAACGCCACCACCGGCCTGAAAGGCGTGGGGGATTTTCTGGGCAAGGCCATGCGGGGCAAGGTGAGCGGCGAATCGGCCATCAAGCCCGAGTATACCGGCAGCGGCACTCTGGTGCTGGAACCCACCTATAAATACCTGCTGCTGGTGGATCTGGCCGACTGGAACGGCTCCATCGTGCTGGATGACGGGCTGTTCCTGGCCTGCGAATCCAGCCTGCAGCACAAGGCGGTCATGCGCTCCAACCTTTCCAGCGCGGTGGCCGGCGGCGAGGGCCTGTTCAACCTGGGCCTTACCGGCCGGGGCGTGGTCTGCCTGGAATCCAACTGCCCCAAGGAAGAGCTGATCGAGATCACCCTGGAAAACGACGTGCTGAAGGTGGACGGCAACATGGCCATCGCCTGGAGCGGCAGCCTGGATTTCACGGTGGAGCGCTCGGGCAAGACCCTGCTGGGCTCGGCTGCTTCCGGCGAGGGCCTGGTGAACGTGTACCGGGGCACCGGCAAGGTGCTGCTGGCCCCGGTGCGGGACGGCGCGGTTTAAGCCTGCCCCAGGGCCGACCCCATACAGGCCGGCCCCATACGGCAAGCCCCTGCCAGCCTTCCCCCCAGGGCAACCCCATACAAAGCAAAAAAGGCCGCCCGCCGGGCGGCCTTTTTCTTTTTCACATGGTCATGCCCCCGTCCAGCACCAGGTTGAAGCCGGTGACGGAAAGGGCGCTGTCCCCGGCCAGGTAGAGGATGGCGTCCGCCGCCTTCCCCCGTCAAGCCCCCGCCGGCTGTGAACAATCCGTAAATTTCCCGCTGCCGGGCCGAAGCTTCCCCTGCCGCCGGGCCGGATATGGTAGAATGAACGCAAATTCAGGCCCTTTGGGGGCAGCTCGTCCGGAACAAGTTCCGCGTCTGCCCCCGGCACTCAGGGAAGGAGGCCGCTGCCATGTCCGGGAGCCGGCTTTCCAGCCGGAGCGGCATCCGCCGCAAGCTGGAACAGGACTATCTTTGCCCCGCCCTGCGGGGGCGCATCCAATACTTTTCCGCCCCCCACGGCCCAGGTTCTTAAGATCATTCGCCCCCTCATACACGCGTTCCCAGGCAAAGCCGCTGTCCATCAGCCAGTAGTTGTATTCCGGCGTCCGGGCCTGGCAATAACCCATGCAGAGCCGGGCCACCTGCAAGCCTGCCCTGCTTGGTCTCCAGGCCGTACAGCTGGCCGACAGGGTCCGCAGCCTCGCCCACGCCGTTTTGGTACCAGGTCACCACACCGTTTTCCTGGAAGGTGATATGGCCGTCTCCCTTTTTCACCCTCTCCAGGATCGCCTCTTTCAGGGTCAGCCCATGGAAGTAGGAATCGGCCAGTTCCCGGTCGTTTTCCAGCAGGTTCTCCCGCTCCTCCTGGGTGAAGCTCCTGCCGCAGTTGATACAGGTATAGGTTTCGGGCTTCTCCCCCCACTTCACCCGGCTGTAGGAAACACAGTCGCAGTAAGGGCAGGACAGCTGATAGGTCTCGCAGGTGTCTTTCAGCCGGTTCACCAGCTCCGCTTCCTCCCGCTTTTTTCTGCGCCCGCCCACCCGGATGCCCAGCACGACCAGGCAGACGCAGCACACGCAGAATATCCACATTGCCGCCATCGGTCTCCTCCTCGTTTTTCTTCTCCTTTGTTCCGGCGCCCGCAAAACGCCCTGCCTGGAAATTCGGGAATTTTTCTCCTTTTTTGAACAAAAAAGTCGGAGCAAAGCGAACTTTGCAAAAGAACGGGGCCCCCGCAAAAGTTTGCCGCAGCAAAGCGAAGGCAAAGTTTTGTGGGGAGAAGGAGGAATGACGAAGCGGTATGAGAAAAGCCCCAGTCTTTCGACTGGGGCTTTTTGAATGGAGCGCAGTCCATTCCGACGTGGTGCACTCTCAGGGACTCGAACCCTGGGCCCGC